>Ga0326513_10000133_pt1 | contig 58268 bp, 127 predicted proteins | sample 2_2465_0518_D_FD_203654 | JGI IMG/M metagenome (GOLD analysis project Ga0326513, IMG submission 203654) | Bovine rumen microbial communities from UC Davis, California, United States - 2_2465_0518 | ecosystem: Host-associated > Mammals > Digestive system > Stomach > Rumen | place: USA... | reverse complement strand
TATCATTGTCTGATATCGGAACAGACTCTGCAACTTGTTTATACTCATCAAAATAAGCTTCACGCGAAGCCTGTCCAACGAGAGGTTTTAATGATTTTGAAACCTTGAACGAGTTGACACGTTCTTTCTCACACATAGGGCAACGAGTACCAGTGTAACCAAGATGATGTTTTTCGCAGAAGTTTTTCATATTACTGTAATGATTTAATGTAAGAATTTAAATAACTTAAAATATTCTCTCTTCCAGCAGGATTGGATGAATGACACGTATAATGTGGTAATTCTAAATTGTGTTCCATACAGGCATTAACCAAATATTTAGCACAATCCAACCCAGTCTTCTCAGTTCCTAAATCATGGTCGAAACACACTAACGTTGGATACCAGCGTCGCCCTTCATCAGTTACAACCATATTAACCCAAGTAACAAACTCTTTATAACTTTTAAGCCAAACAATCATTGGCTCTCCGTGTATGAATTTTTTATTTGTTGCTACAGGATGCCATACATCAAAGAACGGGTCTCGTTCATCGTCTACCCAAAAAACTGTTTCTTCGTTCATATTATTATAACCAAAATAACGGTGTTTTTTCTATAAAATTGTCAAATAATTTCGAAATGTTCACCTTTACTTACAGTTTCATCATTATATAACACAGTGGTTATCAGATAGCGTATATGCTTTGTCATTTCATCCATATCATACGGGTCAACTATTGATATGAGCTCCAAGTTCTTTACATCATTAAATGTGTTATGTAGATAGTTATATCTTTCCCTTTCTATTGACAATGCCTTGTCGTTTCTGTATTTTCTTGGTAACCGCTTCTTTCTTATTGTATAATCGTTTCTTAAGTTACTCAACGCTGAATATACTGGAATGTCCAATATAACATTCAACATTGATTTGTTCTTTGCCAAAGACTCTGCAACAGTATTAAGGTTGGGTTTTGTATCAGAACTTATTACACAGGGATAAAATATATAATCACTATTGATAACCTTTGCCAGGTTCCTATGTGCTTCAACAGCAATATAGTTAATCGGGTATTTGGACATGTTTATATTACTGGGCAAATAATATTTGTCGTAATGGTCAATCGGTATAAATTTTATAACAGATTCAACATCCCCATTACCTTTATAAGCCATTACACTTATGTTGTATAAGTTGTCCATATAAGCAGAAATAGGGCTACCAGCAATACCCTCAAAATTGATTTTTGTAAAATTAGTTACCATATCTTGTTCTATTTAAATAAATTCAAATAATCCTGTGCCAAATTGCCACAACTATACTTGTGGAGTTTAATAACTTCATCAGCAAACCTGGTCTTTGTTTTCAATTCCTCAATAGCTTCATTGATTGTCTTGTCACCACCAATCAGTTCCTTGGTTTTCATTAGATAAAAGAGGCAATCATTAACTAGATATTCCTCGTGCAATTTATTACATTCTTCTTGCGTAATTGTAAATGCTTCTGACATATTATGATAGTTTATAACAATGATTCTGAATTAATATTCAATTTCTGGAAATTGGTTGTAACCTGTTCCCTGGAAGCATTGGCATAACAGTATACACAGAAGTGCATACAACTATTGTATGAACCAATGTCTTTGCTGAACATACAGCCACAAACAGCTCGTTGACCTTTATCCTTAAGTTGTTCTGGTGTACGTTCTTTTATTGTCAACATACCGCCATAAGTCAGATAGCTCATAAACTCAGCATCATCCTTGCCAATCTTCTTGAACAACTCACTGTCAACGCATCTGTTATGTTGGATACCATATTTATCCAAGTCGAATTTCTCACCACATGTAGCCAGTTCAATGTTCCATCCTTCCTGTGCCCATTTGTCCCTGAGTGCAGCCAGATTTGAAGCCATTTTTTCCATAGCCTCTGGTGTGAATTCCGAATCATGGATATTGTCATCTGTGAATTCCTTAGTGTACTTCACAAGGTTAGCCTGTACTTTCTTGTAAGTGTTGATGTCAATGAAACTGAAGACAAGCTTGTTGGTGTACCCTTTCAGTCTGTTGCCGATGTTTTCAACCCTTTCTGTCAATTCATCCATTGAAAGTTCTGGAGTTATAATCAGGGGGTCGAAACGCCATATAACCCTGTCTTTCCCCACAGTGTTTGACAGTTCAATGAAATTCTCGATACGCCTGTTCAATGGAGGCAGATTCGGTTCGAAATTCTCTTTCTCATAGTCGTTCAAAGTATACTGGAAATATGTGTGTATACCCTCCTTGTCAAGTTCATGTTGGAACTGAATCATCTGTTTGCTTGGATTCTTCGACCAAAACACGATACCTTTTACCTTTTCGTATGAAATGTATTGAGGCATGTATGTATAGGGATTGTTCCAAACAGAATAACCAGCCTTCCACCTGTTGATAAACCAATTGGTATGGAATGCTGGAATATCGGTTGACCTGCTTGCAGATAGAATTACTGGAGCAATGGCATCAACCACATTGCCGTTCGGCAGTTCAAGCTTAACTTTTTCGTGTGCCATATTTAAAATGTATATTTTGAATAAAATATTAAATCCTAACTATAATATACAAAAATTTTGGAATCTGTATATGCGGTATTGTATATTTTAGCTATCATAATCATCAAAAATATCTGGATTGTATGTATACTGTATTGAGAAACACAACCAACCAGCTAATATTCTCCATTCAGTTACGTCAAAAAACGGCAATACATGGAATTCCCAAATGGGGGGTTGTATTGTTATATGAAAAGTCAATCGTTTTGTAATCTGAAAATCTGTTTTCATTTTATTTAAGTTCTACTTAGATTATTTTAATCTGTTTTTTATTATTAAACATGCGAAAATCACTGAAATTACATCTGATATACTTGTCTAGTTCATCATCGGTGGTAAAATACAATGTTTTGGTTGACTTGTCTAGAAAATGCACCACTAGTTCTGGCATAAATAGCCAGTTACCATCACTGAAATGTACTGAATGTTTGCTTTTCTCTTCAATATATTCAGGTGTTCCTATATAGTTCTTATATTGCCATCTATCTTTCTTAGCTTTGTATCTATGCTGAAAACTACTATCCCAAAAACTTTCAGCATCGTCTTCTTTAGCTACACTTTCCTCAACCACATCGAATATTGTTTTATATATTGTATTTTGTGGAATTTTTTCAACTTCATCACAGTTACGGGTCTTTAAGAATGTAATGTGTGATATATCCTTAAAAAGAATCTCTGCCATAATTAATCTAAAATCATTGAATTTACACGTTCAAGCATATCATTGTATGCTTCTTCCTTAGTTTCCTCGGTTGTGCATAAATAATACCAACATTCTTTGTTATGTACATAAGGAGGAAGTTCATTTTTATCAAACGATGTATATCTAAACGACCACCAATTTGGGAGGATTTCAGAATGTTTTGAAAACTGTGTTTCTTCTAAAAAATAGTCCTTGCCGTTAATTGTTAATTTAGTTGGTAATGCTTCCATCTTAAAAGTTTTTCATGTCAGTCAATTTTACCTTTTCACCTCTGGTTGCAATACTGAATATTGTTTCTATTGAAATGTATTTGCTATCGTAATAAATTACAATAGTACCACTATAGTACTTTGATTTCCAAAGTTCCATATCAAAGTCCTTAAAATCGGACTCGTCAAAATACGACAATATGTGTGGTACTTCGTTATTCATCTTCTTTCTCGTCCTCTATTTCTGGTTCGGCGAATATGCTGATATAGCCATCATCTACATCACCAGCTATTTCGGTAATGTATTGTGGGTCTACACCGTAACCCATACCGTCATCGTGCAATACCTTTGGATAGATATCCAGAACTGGATTGTCATTAGTAAAACCAATAACACCGTCCTCAATAACAGCGCCCAATTCAACAAGGATTTCCCTCAACGTCATCTTATAGTTGGGCCACCCTTGGAAATCATATGAAATTATATCTTCGTCTCTTGTCATAATGTTAATTCATTTTTAAGCGTCATAATCCTTTTTACCACAGAAAAACTCTATTACAGCAGACAGAACTCTGAAATGTTTCCACCAGGGGATGATAACAAAGTAGTTTCCCTCAAGACCAACCCTGAATTTATATTCTTTGTATTTGAATCTATCGCCACGTTCAAGTCTTATTACTGTACTGTCTTTGGCTACACCATATAATTCATTTCCAATTTTATCCAGAATAATGAAACGTTTCATAGTTAGTTTAGTTAAATTAATAATTATAGTATATAATTACTAGCATTCATCGTTTTTCAAACGTCTTAGTTCCTCTTCAAGTTCCTTTATCTTGTTGTCTTTAGCCTGTTTTTTCTCTTTTCTTATAATATACTGTTCGACATAGGAGTAAAGTTCTTTTTCGATTCGCTGACTAATCATATCCTCGTCTTCAACGCCCTTGTAAGCATAGACAAAATAGTTGCCTTTATAACCACTCCATTTCTGGCGTAATTCACCTGCGCCAAATTTATCTTCAAGCTGTTTAAGATAAGTGCAAAGACTTGAAACTGGTCTATCAAACAAATTTTCTTTCTCCACATCTTCAGTATATTCACATACCTTTGGCTGGAATTCATCCTCTTTGATTCTCTCGACCATTATGGTCAAAACCTCGTTCTTGGTAATTTTACCGACAAATTCATAAGAATCAACAATATCGTTGATTATATTTTCCTTAATTTTACTTATATCCATAACTAAACGATATTTTTATAAATTGTATCCAATTTCCATTTCTTATTGCACCAGACAACATATTTGCCTTTCTTGAAATTGGACAAAATCTTAATTACTTTCAAATCGTGTACTTCACCACATTTACTACAGCGCATTGTCACTGTCATTGGTATAATCATTCTCTTTATCAAATTCTTCATAATCTTTTAATTTTCTGTATGCAATAGTATATGAACCATCAAGACATTCAACTCCCCAACGACCTTCCTTCCACTCATTCAAACAACTGTAAATACCGCTTAATCCACAACGAATTGTAAGATACATCGTCCCATCTTCAAGTTCAGTGCGATTCTCATGGAATGGCTTGAATCCAATAAAGAGGTAGTTATCTTCGGTAAGGGAAACATCTGGACCACCGTGAAAATGCACGATGTTCTTATGAAAAGTGTCCATCCAGGCACTGTAGTTTCTTAATTCTTTGAAATCGTATTCGTATTTCATATTATTCATGTTCTATATGATGTTCATGTAATCTATTAAGCCTTTCATTGAGAGGTTTTACCCAATCCGAATATTTCTGTTTGGTTGTGTACCAGTAATCAATCACATTGCAGAATTCATAGCAGGGATTTATATCCTTATCCCCATCTTCGTACATATATTGGTCGGCTACTATGGCGAGGATTTTTATTTCATGCCCCTCACCGTTTATCAAAGTGTCACCATCTTTATACAGGGGGTAATAATTGTCATCCATATCTAAATAACTAAACATGATAATACCCTTTCTTAGCTAACTTTTCTTTAAATTCCTTGAACATATCTTCGATATTTGACATTGATTGCGACATATGGAATATATCATCGTGCATTGAACCCAAGTCACAGCTTAATTCATTAATTGAATCGTCAAGGTCGTCAATATCGGCATATATCTTATATTTCTTATCCCCAAGTAGAAATTCAACAAGATTCCCAATAACGTCATTAGCTTCCCAAATTGCGAAAAAAGATTGACATTTGTCATCATTATTAGATTTAGCGACAGCTTCTACAATTTTTTCTTCTGACCACTTTTTATGTTCTTTGTACCAATCAAAAGACTTCACCCACTGTATCTTGTTATTGCCATCTAAACATACTACTACTTTCATTACTCATCCTCCGCTTCTTCTTTAACAATGGCTAAGAAACCACCATTAGGCATAGCCTCTCCAAAAGCGTGAACCTTAGTGCCAGTCAAACCACCACTCAACACTGGAGTGAACCAAATTAATTCTTTAACAATGTTATAAAACTGTTCCATATCAATCTCGAATTTCTCATAGATAGCATTGTCAATTTCATCCTCACGACCCTCATTTACAAGAGTGTCATAATCTAGATTGAGCATTTTACATGCCAATTCCTGAACATCCCAATAACTCATTTTAAAAAATGTTTTAAATTATATTAGTTATATTAATTAAAAAACGTCGTCCATATCATCAGTCTGTGTCGGTTCAGGCAATGTATCATTTTCATCACCAAACCACACTTCTTTGTTATTTTCAAATTCCTCTTTCCCTAGCATATCAATCAAAGCGAACTCAACGCCAGCCTTGAATGCGTTTTCAACATCTCTAGACCATTTTGTTTCCAATCCAAGGTCTATATAATGAAGCAATGGACCACATTCCTGTGGGGTTTTGAACATATGATTAAATGCAGCTTTATTAATTTCTTCTTTCGTCATACTACTAATATACAAAATTATTTGAATTTAACAGGTTCATCTTTCCATTTTAACTTTTTTCCTATAATTTTTTCAATAGTCCCCTTTGGAAGAATAATCCTTGAATTATGGTGCTCATACACTGGATGATGTACTCCATAATAATTGGGGCCATCTTTTGGTAAGAAATGATATTTTTCGTCATTCCATCTGCCAGTGAATATTTCACGATGAGGTTTATATTTGAAAATAACCTCTTTACCATCTTTTTCTTTTGCTAACCAACCAGCCATAATTTAATCATCTAAATATTTAACACAACGTTTAGCGAACCAATTGTAAAATCTGCAATTAGTGTCACCACATTCCCTACAAGGATAGTATTCTCCTACCAAGTCAGCCATAATTAAATCTTTTTAACAGTTATGATACATTTGTCACCAATATTGAATTTATCGGTTTTCGGTACATAAATAAAGCCGTCTTTCGCTGAATTCGGCATAGTGTACCTGATTCCAGTACCAGTGCTGTTGTTTGAAGCAATCGTACCTTCGAATTCCACAGGTTGAAGTTCCTTTTCAACGAGTTCAATAATACCATTTGTTAGTTCAATGCACATTTTTTCATTGAATCCAGGGGAACATTTATACCACGACCATAATTCGTTTGATATCATGTTACGCCTCTCTTCCTTGGTATAGCCAGCTGTGGTATCAGCTACAGCTTTAATAAAATGGTCAAACAATTCGTTTTTATCCATAATCTAATTAAAAATCTAATTCAATTTCACTTCCACTATAAGTGTCATAAGCTTCATACACTTCCTTGCCTCTCCAATCGTATACATCCCAGTCATCCAAATCCATTTTTCCAACCAATTCCTTGATTTTCTTTGAAAGTTCGGCATCTGTTACGTCGTCAGGTACATCAAAATCGACAGTAGTAAACACTTTTTTTGTAATTGCAATTTCCATATTATTTAATTTTATTGATTAATGTTTCTAGGTTCAATGTGTACTGTAGTCCAAGCCAATGATATAGCATCAATTCGGCATTGACCATCAACAATAACTTTATCATTAAAGTAATTCACAAGACGCTCAATAACTTCATCGCGCATATACTGTCGTTTATCAAAGTAAAAACTAGCAGTTCCATCTTCTTTTACAGTATAGAACGATTTTTCATCCTCGCGTTTCTCCCAGGGTAGAATTTCAAATAATCCAAGAATGCCATCAATGGCTTCTTTCATTGTGATTTCTGTTTTCATATTATTTAATTTTTAATTTAATATTCCTTAATTCTTTCGGTACGGTACTTTGAATACATGATTTACAAAACATCAAACACATCCAAGGAACTCTGGCTCCGCTATATGGGCATTCAACCATTCCGTCATGGTCAGGTTTATCATATACAATGTTTTTAATTACCTCATTGCTATCCATTTATTCTATTTTTATTTTTTGTTTATGTTCAACTTCTTGTTTTGCCTCTTCTTGGTCATCTTTTTCAATCGGGAACATATGGCATCTGTTGTAAGATGGTCTGGTATCTGTATATTTTTCGTCAAATTTTTTCATTTCATGTTTCCAGAATAGGAAAGTCCAAACACCTAGAAGAGTTAGAAAACCAAATTCAAAATAAACCATAATTAACTGCCTTTTTTTAATTGTTTTCTTTAGGTTTATCACATAATTTCACCAATTCACTCCTTAATGAATTGAACTTTTTTTGATACTTTTCCTTATAATAATCCCACGTTGGTGTGTCAGCGTTTTTTATCTCGTCCCACAGTGGATTCGCTTCCTGGAAATCATATATCTTGCCAGTCTTGGCAATCTGTATCCCAAACATATAGAGGCGCATCGAATGCCACAGGGATTTCTGGGCAATTCTGAGATTGTAGTCTTTCTCAACGGTAAGTTTCTTTTTAGCCTTGACCCATGAGTTGCTGCAGATGGATGAAACAGATTCCCTCAGTTTCCATTTGTCAATATCAACCAAATCCAGATATTTGGATTTGTTTGCTGTGGGAACGTAGAAAACGCATTCAAGAGCCTCAATGTTCGATTCCTTAATCATATTAATAAAATCATCCTCACAGATAAATTGACAATCAAGTGAATCAACTTTAAGCTCATACATATGTCTCGGATGTTCATCCAAAATATCATGACAGCAGTTATCAACTACAACAAGATGGTCCAAGTCAGAGATACCAAATTCATAGGTTCCAAACATACTGGAGCCTCTTATATAATCAGCTAGTTTGTAGTGGTATAAATAATCTATTTCATTGTAAATAAAATCACTGTCATATTCCTTTGCAATCTCTTTAAGGATTGGATAGACGTAGGAGTTTTTATGGATGTTCGGACTGTCAGCTGCATCATTTAACAGTTCATTTAAAACCTCCATACGTTCTTTATGTATCTGGTATTTTGTTTTCATATTATAATTCAATTACATTTCTAAAGTTCGGGTCTGAATAAAGTTTATCTACAAATTCTTCAAAAGTAAAATATCTGTGAGGATGTGGATAACAAATTGAACGACCAGTTATTACGACATAATTTGGATAAATTCGACTATGTTGACCAATTGAAGCCAACGGGATTGTTTTATAATATTCATATAACTGTAAATCGTTCATAATTCAATATCTTCACGATTAGGTTTTTCAATCTTCCCCAATTCAGTAGTAACCACATCCTTGAACGTTGATACATTTTCACCTTTGTCTTTCATTTCTTTGTATTTGACTCCAAGGTCAAAAGAGGAACAGGCATAGTGTTCAAGCATATCAGCCAGCTTACCCTTGAATACCATCAGTTTATGATAGTCATTTCTGCCTCTGTATTTATCCTCATTAAGAAGTGTGTCAACATCAAGGTTTTTCCACATTTTCATTTTAGAAAATATTTCATCAATAGACCAGTTGTATTCAATAGGCTGCATTATCAATGTATACTCTTTGATAATCCTGTCCTTGATTTCATCAAAAGCATCAGCCTCAGCCTCTATTTTAGCAAGTTCTTTCATATTAGCATTGGTAAAAACTGCTGACATCATGTTTTGTCTAACTGCAGCCCTTTTCATTTTGGCTGTATTACCCAATGCTGTGATAAGTTCCTTGGCAAACTGGTCAAACAAACCAAACGCAAACTTCACAGCCTCAGCTTTTGGAAGTACAGTTTTATCGTTATAGATTTCCTCATTCTTATCTTTTTCAGCCTGTTCATAACCCTGTATATATGCCCAACGCAGTCTATCCTCTTCCGTTACATTAGCGGTTCTTACAGGACTGGATTCAGGAAACTTCTCTAAGGCTCTTTGTTCACTTTTTCGCATAACTGTCAATTATATCGTTTACTTCATTAATGTCTTGATTTTTGTTATATGCATTCCACATATCACAATGCATCTGACACTCGTTTTTGGTCATATAGCAACCTTTTATGAAAGCAACTAATGCCTCAGGCTCCGAAAAACTACCAATGGTGCCGATAAGACTGTACGCAGCTGGATAAAATCCCTTTTCTGAATCTCTCAACGGATACCAAACAGTGGTATCCTCTTTAAACAATGTATCAATTTTCAATGACTTCATTTTTGATTAATTTTTATTTGTTCTTCAACAATCCTGTCATATAATTCACTTAAATGCTTATATACCCAGGAACCTTCACAAACACCCCACTCCTGACAAATTCTCAGGGCTTCAATCTCATCATCTGTTATAGTAATATTCATAATTTTATTTAAATTGAATTATTTAAACCATTCATCGCCCCAAATCCATCTTCCCATTGCAATATACACGTAGGATAAAAACGGGTATTTGTTTCCGAACACAATGTATTCAATGATGAACAGTGTACAGAACTCAACAAACATCAAAATAATTATTGGTAACGCTAAAACCAATGTAAACAGATACTTTAAAACATTAATTAAACGTTCTTTCATATTCTATTTCTTCTTCTTACTATCAATACTTCGTCTAGTTTCAAGTTTGTATCTAAATTCCCGAAAAGGTTCCATTATCTTGAACTTTATGTCCAGATAGTGTTTGTACAGAAAGTATTTCAAGTCATCGAGTTTTATTCCACAATGGTGCCACCACCAAATCTTGAACTTCAGTTTCTTGCTCTTGTTACGGAATTCCTCACGGTAACAATGTGCACACTTGACATAATCGTTCAACGACACAGTTCTGAACTGTTTGGTGCCAAGCTCCACTTTTGCTTGTTCAGCAGCTTCATAACCCATATTAGGAAACTCTATGGACTTGGGTATCATAACCCACGTCTTGGGATGAGTGCCGTAAGGACCACTGAAACCCATACCATAACAATAAGGACACTCCCTGCATCCACCACAACCAACATTCATTGGTGTTGTATATTCGGTACCGTCAAATCTGGTGAAATGGTGCACTTGACCATAAGGGCATACCTGCTGGAGTTCCTGGTCAATACTACCGTCTGTTGTGAAATATATTCTCATTTTAATAAAATTTAAATTACACCGCTATAACCAAATTAGAGGTGTTCTTTCCATGAAATTTACAAAATTGGTTTAAATAATTTTTCAACAGCCTTCTTTGTTATCCCTGGTTACATAATAATTTTTGCACAATTCGTCTATTTTCTCACAAAGATTCTGAAGTGGTTCATAGGAAGAATTGTACAGTTTTTGGCTTAAAACCAAATGACCGAGCATAACAAGTTCATGTCTGCTCAGTTCCAATATATATTTGTTATTTTCCATCTTTAACCTCCCAGTATATTTCACAGGGTTCATAAAATTTGCCTGGCTCGATTACTAGCATTGAAATGTATTCAATATTCTTTTCAAGGGCATCCTTGTACATCAGGTACCTGTAACAGGTTTCGCATTTCGGGCACAAGGAATTGCTACAATGTGTAATGTCGTGACTTCCACTCATATTCTTTAATCTTTTTTTTCTTCGTCTTTATCTTCTGGTTCAAGCGATTTTGTCAACACTTCCTTACTGATTTCAATAATAAGGAAAAACAGCAAAAATGCCACGGTTCCAATACCGCAGACACCTGCGAATTCCAACCAATTAAGTTCTGGCATATTAATCAATTTTTTTCATATTTCTTTTTAAGACGTTCATATTCTGCTCTATCATGTTTTTCCTTAGTCTCAGCAATCCGACGAGCCGTCTCTTTTTCCCGTTCTTCTTTTTCCTTGCGTTCTTTCTCTTGTCTGTCCTTTATCTGTTTGGTGATATCTTCATCACACATGTAAAGGTATTCGATACCGCAAGCAAAATATTCCTCATCATATTCGTTTCTACAGCGACCACCACAGGTAAAATGGACTACATCGTCTTCATAGTTGATGTCATTAAGGTACATATAGTAACTGACGTTAAATTCTTTTAATTCACAAAGTAAATTGAAAATCTCTTCAGCACGTTTGTCAGCCTTTTCCTTTAATTTAAGGAACTCTGTAACTTCTTTAAATTCCATAACATTATTCTTCTAGGTTTCTTAAACGGTTATACAGTCCTCTTGAAATTTGAGACAAAGAGGTTATAACACACACATTAACTTTATGGTTATAAGCTTTGGCTAAATCATTTGATAATTCATTCTGAAGCCAAGTTGAATCGCAACCAGGGGCTAATTTTGCGACCAAATTTGCAGTCACCTTACCGCCATCATCAAGTTCAGCTTCTACAGTTGCCACAACATAATAATTCTTATTTTTAGCCATATTATTCTCCTTTTACTGTAAGGGTTGCATTACGGATGAAATCGAAATCCTCAAGCAGCTCCTGTGAACATTTATATTCTTTCATTTTTAATTAATTTTGATTTATTATTATTCCTATAACCAAATTTAATGGATTTTTTCCATGAAATTATCCAATTTCATACAAAATGTAATTATTTTCCCAATCCATTTTTCTTAAGATGAACCAACATTCATAGTATGCACTAATCCAATCAAAGCTTCCCAACAATCTCCACGGATTCTCAGGCTCATAATGGCAATCCCAAAATAGCAACGGGTTATCGTATTCCTTGATTTGACGCTCGGCAAACTGTTTGACTTTATTCAGGAAAACCATAAAGCTTTCTTTATCCATTTTCCCAAGTACAATATCTTCCTCGACGCTCAATTTTGCTTTGGTTAAGCGTTTCATTTTCTTCTTTAATTCCTTATCGACATAAATATCCCACATAGCGTCTGTACAAAAATCATAAACGATACTTTCAAGATTGTTCGTAAGGTCATAATACTCGTCATAATCTGTTACCGACCATAACTTTTTAGCCACGTCTTTTGGTAAAACATGTAATGATAGCCTCATTCCCATAGTTACTTTCTTTTATGTGCGTAATTAACGTAATTGTCTAATAAAACATTCATGGCTTTTGCCAATTCAGCAGCCTCTTTTGGATGTAAGACCAATACTGTTTTCTCACAGTTTTCCTCAGGACCTTCATAAACGGTAATCCTTATATTATGCTGGGTAGTTTCGACCTCAGCCCACGGCATTTCAGCAGCCAATCTAAACAACGATAATTTCTCCATACTATTACTGTCAAACATAATTAATGTCTTTTAACTTTTTTACGTTTTTTCTTAGGTGGTGTATAATTTGAATTAGAATGTTCAGGTCTTGTTTCGCCAGGGAAATACACCTCACAAAAATTCTTTCTGTAACTTAAAGGGGCTGTACAGTCATGTTCCCCATAATCCGTGTATTTACAATATTCACAACCCATCGTCGACCTCCTCAATTCTTTCAAGATTGAAGTATTCGCAGTCATTCATTTTAAAGTAATCGCCCATATTCCTGGAATCTTCAATCAAAGCTGGAATTAAATGGATTTTCATAAATTCTCTTATTTCTTCTTCGTTTATATTGTCACGGTTATAAACGTGGTCATTGACCAAGTTATACAGCATACGTTCACTTGCAGTCAACTTGTCACCAGTCTCAATATACAATTGGTAATGTTTGTCAGACGGACATTTATCTGCACAACGACCATCCTTCGTATAAATAAACGGACGTTCTTCTACCCATGAATTTTCCCCCTCGAAATCACATATATCCGTAGGCAGTACAGCCAAAACTGGATAGTTACCTTTCAAATCCCATTTTTCTATGGTCACTGGAGTGTCGTCGTAAAAAACAACCTTATATTTACCATTTTCAATTATCTGGCGATATTTAATGTCAAATTTTATCTTCATATGTCGTTTTATTTTTTACTGTCGTTGTATTCTCTACCAAGATAGGTAATACCTGGATAGTAGTCTTTCAATTCAATTTTATTTTTAGCAAATTTATTGTATATTTTGATAAAATCCTGTATCCGTATATGTGGGTGATTGGGCACTAACAAAAAATCACATTGCTTCGAACCACAATACCAGTTGTATTCGTCTTTGTATAGGTTCCCCCAGAACAAGTCGCCTTGTTTCCAGTATTTAATAATTTGTTTTACATACCATTTCTTTTTCCTGCCACATTTTTCAGCACCCCAGCAACGAGCATATGCACAACATATAGTGTACCAAATACAATAGCTTGTCCCATAGCCATCTTTATCATACATCCATTTTTTCATTAATTTGACATACTGGTAACTCTCCAAAGGGCCACGCTGTTCAGACTTATGTTTATCCGATGTTAATTTCCATTTGTGTTTCATACTACAAATATACAAAATTTTTCCATAATACAACCAAAATCTTTGATTTTTTTCCATAAAAAAAGGAGGTTTATAAAACCTCCAAATCTATATACTTTGAAAATAACCCCTCGGAAACTTTCTTGTATTGTTGTTCTTTCCTCCTCTCAATATTCCTTTCAAACTTCTTATACTGGGTGTTTCTACCAATCAAGTGATTGTGATATTGAGGAAAATTGGATATACACCATTTAACAAGTAATTCCAAGTTTTCAAATTCAACCAATCTCCTACCAGTTATTTCACTGTCAACATACCACATATTCGTTTCATCATCTTGGAACAAGAATATTAGATTTCTTGCACTAGGACCATAGAAAATAACCTGATATTGTTCATCACCCCAATGATATATTTGTATACCGCTTGCTTGAAATAATATAGCACAATCGCCATATCCGCTTTTCTCAGCTATACTGGCATCATCAGCTTCAAAAGCGAAATCATAACCTGCACCATACTTGTATTGGGTTGTGCCTATACCTGGTGTATATGCCAAATCATCTATATCAACGCCATAACTAAATCCCTCTCTATACAGTCCAGGTATATTATCTTTATTGGTCATATGAACAAGCCATTCATTATGTACTTCTCTTCTAAAATCAGCAGTACAGAATAATGGAATTTCCCTATCGCCATTCCGAGTTGCATATTGGATAAAATCTTCACAGAATGGTTTTAAATCAGTTTTAAAAAACCTAGATAAATTTTCAGCAGCTTCATAATCATCCCATTGAAGTATATCCTCAGGAACTTCTTCTTTTGCAATTAAGTTTTCAACAACTTCAAGTACTTCAATATTGTTATTGATATAGTCAATAAATAACCAAGGTAGACGGCTAGCACATTCCCATGCCTGGTCAGTCTCATCCATAGCCATATATTTTCTCAATGGCATCATGTAATCCTTGTCCAAGTATTCTTTCAACACCTGTTTGGTTATGTTTCTTATTTGATTTTCACTAACTTTTATCTTCATGTACCTCAGTCTGTAATACGTAATATATAATAAATATCATAAAAACCACAAAAATTCTCTACCTTTAGAGGTCCCTTACATCTAAAGTTAAAAAAGAAAATATAAAAATATTTTCTTTTTTCTTTATAAAATAATATACTTAAGTTATAAGGACCTTAAGGGCGCACACACGTTTTTTGTAATTACATGATATTTATATTAAAATACGTAACGAAATGAAGAATTTTAATATCAAGAACCCTATACTTGAAAGTGTCTATAACTACTACACCAACAAGAAAAACTACATCAAGGAAAACCTTAATGAGGAAGGCTATTGTATTGAGGTTGACGACACTATGTTCAATGACATCATTGATATGATTGAAACGGGTACATATACAGAGAATGAACCAGGTCATATCCTGATTCCAACTGAGGGTGGATATACACTTAACATCGAACCAAACGGAGAAATCTATCTTGACGACGAAAGAGGTAATGAGATGGAGGCTACAATAGACCCTCAGAAACTCAGTCAGATTATGAATTTAATCAAGTCAAAAGACTATAAACTGGTGTCTGAGAACAAAAACAACCCTTTCACCAACGTCGAGCAAGACCCTGAAACTGGTTTTATCAAATTCACCAAGAAAGACAACGTTTCACAGGATGACGCTATGAACGCAGCACACAATGCAGTTGAAAAAGCAAAGGCAAGACGTGCATCAGAGAAAGAAGATGATGACCAGCCTTCAAAAGAAGACAAATTGGCAAAATCAAAGGAATACTGGCAGAACAGACGTGACAATATGGCAGAGCCACACGGATACGGCACAAGCGGAACACTTCAGATGCAATTTAACGAAAGTACTGACGAGGGTGACGTGTATGACCCAGCAGCCGTGAAACCAGACATTGCACAGGACGGTTTGCCAACTGGTTTGGTGAATGAAGCCAGACTGTCAGAAATTGTAAGAGAAATAATCAAAAATAAATTGAAATAAAATGGATAAAAAAGTTAAAACATTGAACGAGTCACAACTGTGTGACCTCATTACAAATATCACCAAACAATATATTATGGAAGCTATGGAATTGCACCCAGAATTTGGTGAAGTGGGTGAAAAACCATATGAAATGGAACAGGATTATTTCAGAGGTCCTGACAGTGAAGGTATGCCAGTTGACAACCTTGGTGGTGACGAGGAATTCTATGACGATTTCTTTGAAAATCCAGCAGAGGAATCATTCCCAGAGGAAGAGCCAATTGACAAACCAACGGAAGATATTCCAGAAACTTATGACGAGCTTCTTGAAAGCAAGAACAAGGTTGATATGGAAGAAAAACAGAACAAACTTCTCAATTTCATTACAGAGAATTGGGATAACCACGCTAATAACTTGATTAAATAAAACCAGACTGAACTATGAAGAAAACTGTACAAATAACAGAGTCAAAGCTCAGACAGATGATAACTGAGGCTGTTATGGAAGCCACCAACGGCGGATGGTCAGTGGATGACAGCGAGGCTGAAGAGGCTTATAAATTTGCTGTGGACAAAATGGGTAAGGAAACAATAGACAGCGCAATCATACGTGCAATGTCAAACCACGTGCTTGCTGAGATTCTAGCCTATATTTTCCGTATGTATGATTTCAGGGAATGGGAAGAATACCAGGCACAGAAAGGTGAAAAAAAACGTGCAAATTGGACAGAAGATGAAGTCTACAACAATGACTAATAATTAAGCGGGACTGAAAAAACCCGCTTTTTTTTCATAACTAGTCTTTAATTAATGTTTGTCTTTGGTCATAGTTTGTGCAAGTCACACATCCCTTGTCATTGACACAATCAATGCAGGGGTTTTCCATATGCCTTGACTGGCAATATTCGTTTTTCATAATTTCAATCTTATCCTTGTTTGCCAGATTGTATGAAATAATGGACGGAAAGGCATCCTTGAACAATATCTCATCAAACAGGGTTTCCCATATACACTTTTTCATTTCATACGGCATTTGCTTAATTTGTGGCATCAGGATATACTGACCGTACCACATGCAATGTTCTTTATCGTAGATACTCATAATTTAATTTATTTTAGTTCATCTATACTATATTATTTCATAACTAAATCTATTATTTATTCAGATACCTTTAAATCAAGAAATTGGGGTTTATGTTTTTTGAACCCAGTCCAGAAACTGATGGTAAATACCGCCGTTATCAATAGCAACTTTCCAGTCAATAAGTCTGTCACCGTGTTTTTCATACAGGTATTTGATACTATCGGTGAATGAGTCACTGTAAAGTGAAACTATGTGTTCAACAGTTACATTCATATATACTTAAATTTTAATGGGTTCCTTTTTCAGGTTTCTTGTTGAATAGTTTATGTAATTTAGTCTTTATCATCGAAGCAATTTACCTTATAATCAAAATTGACAGATTTTTTCCATGAAACTTTAAACAATATTAATTAATTGTTTTAATTCGTTGTCGCTAAGTTCAGTTGATTTAAGCCTGTCACTTTTCCAATTTATCAGAACAGAATTGTCAAAATAGGATGCCTGTAACCATTCCACATTGATGATTCGACCGTCATCCATTTTCATCGGGTGGGGTGTAACATGGTAATAATCACAACCGCCTCCAAACATACTGTAGCCACCACATTTTCTTTTTGCTGTGGTGTAGATGTCAGACAAATATTGTTTCCTGTCAATGGTTCCAGTTGGTATTTCCTGCAAACCTGGTTTTGGACGGTCAACAGCCTTATAAGAAATAACCTCATAGCTTTTCGGAACAGGTTTGTTCCTCATCATAGCTGTTATCTTGTAACGGTTGTTATCATAATCAATTTGCTTGACACCTGACTCGTTGTCTTTAGTTTTAAAAGCAAATGTACCTGATTTCAGAACATTACTGCTGCCATCGATAGACCATCCAATTATCCTACCGATTGATTTCATTTCATGACCAGTGTTAGTATCTTTAATGATAAATACATGGTCTTGGTTGTAAACACTGTCTTCCATATTAGTCTTCTATTAAATTTAGGTGTAATATTTTAATTTCATAAGGTTTGTTCTTATCCATATAAAAGAAATATTCTGGGTCACAACAAGCTTTAATGAACTTATCAATCTCCTCTTGTGTCGGTTCCCTCTTAAATACATCCTTGGATGACATGGTGAATTCGGAATCAAGAACCGCCGATTCACCTCTTACATGAATTTGATATATTTCCATTATCTTAAAACATAAATTTTAAACTTTTAATCCCATTTTAACAGCAGTTGAAACAAATGCACAATAGTCACTGTATTTCATTGAACCGTCATTTAATTTAAATTCTGCTTCCTGTAACGCACCTCTAGGACAGCTTTGTTTTGTGTACGGCGAACATTGCCAGTCAATTACCATAGCTTCGTAGTCTTTTTCTTTTGGATATTCAAGATGATGAGCGTTATGGGTTCTGTGCCATTTCTGCACTTTTTTGTAATCACCCCAAATAAGCTTCAGCCAAGGCTTTTCAAAGTCATGGAAAAGATATTTTAATTTCCAGCAATGAAGTTCCTTGGCAACCAAATTGAAAGCCAATACATGATAGAACCAATAACTAAAACTACTACGTTGTTCTTTGGTGAATTTTTTGAATTTTTTCTCGTTAATCATTCCGTATAGCTACATCATATTTATTTCACTTCAAACAGGTTGTCAAGCGACACACAGGACTTTATCTTGTCAACAAAGCAACAAGTATCGCCACACATTTCAAACGGGCCGTCAGTAATCGTGCATTCAATCAAAACACAGTCTGGGTTTCCGTTCTCGTCAATGAACGAGGCATAAGCCACTTTCTTTCCAATTTCAATTTTATCTTTACTAATCATATTAATTGATTTTAATTGTTTTGTTTTCTTTCTTTGGAACCATTTCCACATCTGGATTCATAATAGTTACACCAACTCTGAAATCATTATCAGGTAAAAGAAATATTTCATATTTCATAATATTATCCTTACCATATCTATTAAATACATTTGTAAGGTAATCACTAACATTCTCATCCGCCTCCATTGAACCAAATTCTTTATACCGTTTACTTGTTAAAAATTTTATATTCATATCAGATAAGAATTGGACTTGTCAATACACTGTAAAATTTAACGTCAGGACACATACTAGGCAATTCCTTTTGGAGTTTGTCGTGCAGTTCCTTAAATGTTCCCTTAAATTTCCACCAATAAAGTGATGTTGGCCAATGAACCATCTTGAAATCCCCACAATCACAAACCTCAAGATAGTGGTATATCTTCTTAAAAGGAAGTCCTTTGTTTTTCCATTCCTCGTGCATTTCAACTAAATGGTTGTAATACTCTTCATTTTCTTTATGTAAAAATTCAATCATATCAAATCTTGATTTTATTTTTTTTCATACATGCCCTCCTTAGCCTCCAAAGCCAATCCCTTGGGGATTAATCCACGGTAATCAAATTTATTGTCAACAAGCCAATCAATATAATCAGCAAATTTCCATTCTTTAATTTTTCCCGCTTCAAGTTCCAAATGCCAATCATCATATTCTTTTAATTCTTCCTCAGTCATGGAAGACATTGAACGTAAGTAAGGTCTTACTGTATCAATAGGTATCCACGGTTCATCAGCAAACAACCTAACCTCTTCCATAATGGTGTCTACCAGCCAAATTGGAATAGGTCTGTTGGTTTTTATATATTTCATATCTTGAACCAGAGTATTAGTGCCTAACCTCTGATACAAGTCTTTTGCTAACAGTTTCCTGTCTTCAGGTGAAAGCTTATAATCTTCATTACTCATAGCAATATACTATTTAAAGTTTGAAAACTGTTTTTATGATTTTCTGTATTGGTGTAAGATTCTTTGGTACTCCGAAAAACTCGGAATATTCAGGAAACAACTCTGCATTCTTTTTATTGGCATAATCCTGTGCCTCGAAGGGGTCTTCAAAATACTCTGCCTGGAAATGGTCAAGCGAACTCTTAATATCGCTGCAATACCAAGCACGGTCAGGCATGAAGTCCTTAAGTTTTCCCACTGGAGTAAGATGAACTTTATAGGTCTGCTCAGGATTGATTTCAATGTTGTAAGGGTCAATACGGAATACACCGTATGCTTCAGGAGCCCCAGAAGACACCGAAGTGCAAACCTTTACACCCATGAAATAGGTAGGCTCATGGATTTCCCACTTCTCAACAATGTAACTGCCGAGTTTGGATTTATTGATTTCGAAATCTTTGTACTTCTCGTTCCAACGCCTCCAAGGATTAATCTCCTTTGACTCTTCCAATTTTTTGTGGGTTTTAAGTACTTCCTTATCCATATTAGAAATTTAATTGATACAGCACTATAACCAAAAATGAACCATTTTTTCCACAAAAAATTAGTCAATTTCAATAACTACCACCTATTATATCATTAAATGGCTTAGCATCAGGAAATTTAATCCTGTGTAATTTGTTTCCACACGATGTATATAGTTTACCACAAACTTTACACCTGTAGTTTTTCCAAACTTTGCCTCTTCCCGTTGTACCAGTTTCAGGGAACCTGCTACCCTCGATATATTCAAGGTTCTCACCGCAACGGTGAATCAATCTTAATAGCCAACCCATATTAACCAATAATTTTCATCAATTTATCAAGTTCGGACTTCTTTCCACTGAGTTCGATGATTTCACCTGTAATCTTTTCAAGCTCCTCATTAGCCATTCTTTTAAGCGCTTTAATTCTAATTTCTTTATATGCCTTTTCATCCAAGTCAGGGTGAATCCACAAGTATCTTGTACGATAACTATCATTGCAATACATCTGGCACTCGAAATAATGCTCCTTCTCCTCAGCACTGCTTTCATATAGCTGTGCGGTAGAATAATCATATCTATCAGGTGTTATCTGACTGTACCCGATATAATCATTGTAACAACTTTTAACAAATGGATTGGCATTAAGAAATTCAGTGTCTATAATTTCACTGTTCCATTTAGCCTCCTGGTTGAAACGTTCAATGAACTGTTCTAATGTAATTTTGTCTGTCATATTATCCAATATTAAATGTTATACATGCCTTTAGGTGCCTCAAGAGCAAGCCCTTTTTCTATTAAACCACGGTAGTCAAAGTGATGAGCATTGAGCCAATCAGTAGAACCATAGTATATTTCCCAAGAAAAGTCTCTTCCTTCAAATTTAGAATTATAGTCTTCTTTCTCTTCCTCCGTCATTGAAGACATTGGACGGAGATAGGGTTTACAGTTATCTATATATACTTTAGCATCATCGTCATCTGGTATATCAAGATTAATAGTATTGGTATATAAATCAATACCTGTGCATTTTATATCCAATGGTTTGTTGTACCAAGTATGTACTATAACATATGACAACCTTGCACAAAGGTCTTTCAATAAAAGTTCTTTCTCTTCTTGTGTCATATTATTTAGTTTTTATACATATCTTCAGGGGCTTCAAGTGCAAGACTCTTGGGAATCAAGCCACGGTAATCAAAGTGATGAGAAATAAGATAATCATATGATTCAATCCCAGGCTCTTCATGCCAATTATCATCATAATCATCAGCCTCAGGAACATAATCCTGAACAGAGTCAAATGTGTTGTGCCATTCTTCTTTCTCTTCCTCAGTCATTGAAGACATCGGGCGAAGATAAGGCTTGATTAATACTTTACCTGCAATAAAGTCACGAAGCGAATAGCCAAGTGCAGCAGTCGTTGTGCAAAAGTCATCCTCTGTGTCCGTAAATTCGCATATTGGTTGATAAGGTAACCTTGCACAAAGGTCTACCAATAAAAGTTGTTTTTGTTTTTGTGTCATGACTCTTTCAATATTGTTTTGTAATGCTTGATAAGTTTGTTGAGTTCTCTCCACCGTTGCCGTTTGGATTTATCGGCTGTGAGCTCAATGCTATGAAGTTCTTTTTCACATATTTCAAGCTTTTCTTTTATTCTGAATTCATCTATTTCTTCGGATGCCATTTGTGATAATCATAATTACAGGTTTTACCATTAAGTTCCCATGAAATAATTTCATGTTCTTTTGGGTCAATTTGCTTTTCTTCCTTAATGGATTTCCAGCAATACTCCTTATCCTTGTACACTCCATCGGTTTCATTGATAAAAGGAACGAAAGTATCACGTATATGGTCCATAACTTCAGCCAATGTCCAAGTATGCCCAAGGCTCTCGTATCTACGGTACAAAGTTTTTACAATATCGTAAATTTTCTCCATAGTCCATTTCTCAGCGTCGAAGTAAAGATATTCGTCAATGGTATTCCATTCCTCGCGGTTAGACAAACAAAGACCGCTGTCACCGCTGTAACTGTACATATAACTAATAAGTTTCATAAATTAATTTTTTTATTATATTTCACCTTTTTCTTTTTTGAATTCATATGTCAAACCATATTTGTGGTCTTTCAGCCAATACATGACGTGCGGGTCTAGGCCATTCCAAACCCAAACTACATCAAACCCCATTTCGCCTGTGTCGTCATCCTTACCAAAGAAAGCGATGCCTTCCATAAGGTGCTCGTCGGTAAGGATGTGGTACATTCCAATTTCAGTCGGCATTTCGTCTTTGACGTTCACCCATTCAGCCTTACATAGTTTAGATATAGGTGTTCGAACAATGTCTTTATCAAGTGCTGCTGGCAATAACTCTTTTACGTTTTTAATATCTATTGTTTCCATATTATATTAAATTTTAAATTAGATTTTCTAAACAATACTTTATTGCCGCTTCACATGCTTCTTCATAAGTGTCAAAACAATTATATTCAATTTCTAGCGAACCATTACATTTAAGTAAATCATTATTTATTTCCTGTATCTCAAACACATAATGTAATTCTCCCATTTCCCCGTCTGCAAATATAAAGATACAATATGCGATTTCTGGTAAATCTCTTAACCATTTTAATGCCATGTACTTTGTAGGAGCAATATAACAAATCTCTCTATCAACCCCACTCATACTTCTAGCATTATTGCAGAAATTTCCATTGTATTTATAACATGTATTACAAGAAACGGTATCTTGAGGAAACCCTTTCTCTTTCAAGAGTTTTGCTGTTTCAAAACTTACGTAATCTTCTGTTTTTTGTGTGTTCATAGTTTTTTAATTATTTGTACGTATCTTCAGGTGCTTCCAATGCAAGACCTTTTTCAATATTAGCGTCTTTGTCAATGTATTGTGTCATAATTTAGTAACCGTAATATTCATCATCACTCAACTGGATTTCCTCGTTGCATTCTGGACAATCGATATATTCGTGGTGAATGTACATATCATCCTCTGCCTTGTATACATCATTCTTTCCGAAATTAAGGATTGTGCCACAACAGGGGCATTTGACTACATACTTCTTGTAATCTTCAACATCGTCACTGGAATGTCTTGGTGTCAATTTGTTAATCATATTTCAATTTATTTTCTATTTTCAATAAAAGCAGCATTGTCAAGTACCGAAAATATATGGGCTCTCCATATTTCGTTAGTTACAATGCCATTCAAACTATTTAATTGTTTCTCGTCAAGTTGAGCACAAAACTCCTTGAATTGCTGGTAATCCATATCGTCAATGTCTGCAGGTGTTAGATTGAAATCAACCATAGCACGAAATAATATTGACGAGATATGTCCAGTGTCTAAGTCTCTTATGTTTTTCATATTGTTTATTGCTTCACGTTTTCAAAATCAAGTTCATCAGGAAGATATGCATACTTTTCCTGAACAACATTCCCACTGCCAATGTATTGTACAACAGCACCGATTGGTACCGCCTCATATAGTTTACCTACATAAGCAACAATACGACCATATAGATAAAACGGTTCAACATCAACAACAATCTCGGTTTTCTTGTATATTGCTAGCATAATTTTCTATTTTGTATTAATTTTATACATACCTTCTGGAGCTTCAATGGCAAGACCCATAGGAATCAAACCACGGTAGTCGAAATGATGAGAGATAAGATAGTCTATATAAATCTGATAATCACTACATGGTATGATTGAATACCCCCCCAAATAGATAATATCCCCATCAGAATCAATTTCAATAGGAGCATCTATTAATTCACTGATTTCTTTCTTCTCTTCCTCCGTCATTGACGACATCGGACGGAGATAGGGTTTAAAATCGGTTTCCATACTAAATTTTACACTATTTAAAACATATGATAATCTGTTGGGAGATGTACCAGTACTCAAATTAAAATCCTCGTTTACACCTTTCATCCTAACTCCATACGGTAACCTTGCACAAAGGTCTTTTAACAGTAGGTTTTTATCTTCTTGTGTCATTTTCATTCTGCTTTTATTTCTATATTTAATTGTTCTGCTATATTATTTGCACACTCTATATTATCTATATCGTACTGCCGTATTTCAACTAAACCCTTTTGAAATTGTTCTTCACTACACTTTATTTTAAAAGCATTGTACATACAACCGCCCTCTTCCCATTCTTTCAAACGGCTTTTGGATATACAGATTTGATTATTAACTAACAAGTCAAAATATTCCAACTCTTTTTCATTAACATCCACTTCTTTTAAACCTTTAGGAAGCATGGATAATATGAATAGGAACTTCTTTTGTTTGCCTAATAATGTTTCATACATTTGTTGAAATTCTTCTGGTTTGTCATAGGTTTTACCCTCATCTATTTGCCTCTTAACCATTTTAATTGTAAATTCATCACGCTCTAACTCCTCCTTCATTATACGCTTTAAATAATCCTTATTCAATTGTGCTATGTTCAGTTTCATATTTCATTCTCCTTTCATAAATTCTTTAAATTTATCAGTCAGATTCCAATAATATACAACGCCATCTTCATCATCATAATTGACAAAACTGGTTCAATTTTTATCCAGCCACTCTACGGCTTTTCTGACAGCCTCATTGTAACCAGCATCGAATGACTTGTCGATACAATCCCTTAAATCATTCCCTTCAATGTTATGCACCATAATTAAATCAAATCTTCAAGACAGTATTTTATTCCTTCTTCGACTGCTTCTTCATAAGAATTAAACAACTCAAGTATATATGATTCACGTTTAAGTCCAGTCGTCCATATAACTATATAATATTTCGGATTCACTTGTGATGGGTCTGAAATTTGAGGAAGTATGTGGATATGATGGCCTTCTCGCAACCACTTCATTGCCATATAAAGTGAAACTCTCTCATAGTATTGGTATTCTGGTTCTTTTAAAAGGGTATTAGGTTTATCTACTACACAACCCGCATTATTATAGTAACCATTAAATGAACCTTTGTAACCTTTCTCTTTCAAAAGTTTGGCAGTTTCAAAACTAACGTAATCTTCTGTAATCATAACTATTCCTCCTTTAGTTTCAATAACTGTTCCTTAAGACTTTTAATAACCATATACAAATGGGCATTTTCTTGGTTTTTTTCGTGTTCAAGAACGTGCATCTCTTCAAGTTTCAATAATGCTTTTATCTGCTCATCACTCGGCTTCCAAGTGTTCTGTGGCTGTGGGAAACACCGATACTTAATATCTCTAAGCCAGTCAGTCTGCTCTCCATTAAGTTGATTTTCTTGAACAGTGTCATCCATTATAGATTGATATATCTTTTCATCCTCTTCGCTCCACCGTTGCTTTGGCTGTGGTCGTACTCTTTCTTTGAGGGATTTGAGCCAAGATATTTCCTTAAAATATATTTCTGCAAGTTGTTCGATTGGATAATCTTCCAAACGACCTTGAATATCATCTATAATTCCTTTTATTATTTTTTCATCCTCTTCACTCCAAGCAGGCTTCTGCTCACCTTGCTTTAAATATTCAGAACATTTAATATTACACTTCTCATAAAGAATTTCAGATTGTTTTTTATGGCACCATCTTTTTACGTTATTCACATGACAACCAGCATATTTGCAATCACATTTATGTTCATCTTTCTTTTCAAGTTCATGTTTAGCATAATTAAGCAAAACATTTGCGGTCCATTTAACAAAGTCAGAAGTATACTCATATTCCTTATTGATGGTACTTGCAATAAGGTGTGACACTTGTTTCTCAAATTCAGTATCAAAGTTTTCTATTACATCTATTTTTTCACCTTGCTTTTCAAGACCATAAGATTTTGGATTATCCAACACACGTTTTATACCTGTTCTATAAGATGCTTCGTCAATTTTTTCATTTTTACCTTGTTTTTCAAGCCAAGCAATCATCCATTTTTTATTCTCGCTTTTAGGCATTTGTTTTTCAACCAAATCAATTATTGATTTCCTTACCCTCTCATCCTCGCTCTCTTTGAGCTCGTCAAAGAGTTCCTCAAGAACCATTCTTATATCATCATGAGAGGTTTCACTTGCCAAGTTGTGTAAAGTTATTGCCTTAGACAGTTTCTCTTCATATTTTTCTTTGTAATCCATAATTTTTCCATTTAAAAGTTGTTTTTCTTCTTGTGTCATAACCAATTATTCTTCCGAATGGTTCAATATTCTTTCAATCTTTTCTTTTTGACTTATCAATTTGTTATATATCATACTTTTAAAGTCATCACCGTATATGCTTCTTTCAAAATTTATCCGTGATATGCTCTCGTCAATCCGTTTTAGTCTTTCTCCAAGAATTTCCTTCTTGTTTTTGTCAATCTCGTTGTTTGTCATATAACGTTCTCGACACGTTCTTTTGTCAAAGGTTTCCATACTCAAATATTTTTATACATACCTTCAGGTGCCGCCAGCGCAAGACCCTTCTCAATCAAACCGCGATAGTCAAAGTGATGTTCGTTGAGCCAGTCCAAACAGTCACCCATCCATATGAATGGAATTCCTTTACCCTGTGTCGGGTTTGGAGGAATTGTTATACCAATTTTGTTTGACATAACTTGCTCACATAGGTAGTCTGAAAGTTCCTCTCTTTCTTCCTCGGTCATACTTGACATAGGACGAAGATAGGGCTTGAAGTTATTTGAACACCCAGAACAATTTTCGTTATAGAAATCCCACCTACCAAAGCTGTTTGGTAAACCAGTTTTAAGTGTCATAATATGCTTAGTTCCATCATCGAAACTTACTAAGCATTTAACTTCATACGGCAATCTTGCACAAAGGTCTTTGAGTAGTAGTTCTTTTTCTTCTTGTGTCATGTTATCATCTCCTTATATAATCAAGTTCAACAGAATCTTCACAAATAAGTGTATCACCAAAATAAATTTCCACATATAAATCACCAGCATCGTATATTGATATTTTCAAATTTTTCTTTAATAAATTCACTAATTCTTCTTTGGTCATACTATTCTCCTTTCATATAGTTTTTGAAAACTTCGATAAATCCATCAACCATACCGCTTTCACCTTCAGACTCATCATACCATGTGTAATTGTCGGCATTCTTTCTTAACCATTCAGTCGCTTTCTCAATAAAAGCATCAGTGCGGGTGTATTCAATGTCGGTGTCTTTTGCCTTTGCCTCAAACCACTCTGGCCACAATTCATCATAGCAATCAGTAGTGGTGTTTTCTTGTAAATAAATCTTCTCTGGCGCGTTTGTTTTCATTGTTGTTTTCCTTTTTATTCTAATTAAAATTTAATAACCGAATGCAGCACACTCTTCACAGTCAGCAATAAAACTTAGCATTTCCCAATAGTCAGTGAACACATTGGTACTGGAATTGAATATACAGTACACAACGTCACTGTCGTCAAATTTCACGTCAATATAGTATTCGTTCTCAAACCATCCGATGTTACGTTTCAGGTATGGTTCTGAAACAACAATAAGCGGATGACCGTCACGAAGCTTCTCCCGTACCTCGTATTCATCATCATGGGCATCGAGAAAACAGCTATCGACTTCCTTACGATGTAATGCAGACATATCGGTGGGATAGATTGCCTCACCGATTTCATAGATTTTGTCTTGTTTGGTAAATTCCATATTAAACTATTTTAAACTGTTTACATTTATATAACCAAAATTAAGGTGTTTTTTCCACAAAATTAATCAAAAATCGTCTGTGGGTCAGAATAATCTTCTTTACTGGCTGACCCTTGTATTTACCGAAATTAAATATTTTGTCCATAGAAAATTAATCGTGTATAAATTCAGACAAAAAAGACCAGTATTTGATATTGTATTTCTCACACAACCAACTCCAATCCCTTTCAACCTGTCTGGCTTTAAGCGTCATTACCTTGTTGTTGGCAGTAAGACAGACAATATCCTTGTCAAAAATTTTAAGTTTATCAGGTTCGTTCCAGTGAATGATACAAACCTTCACCCCAGTTGTTTCCATAACTTAATTCATTTTAACTGTATATTTGTAGTTCAGATTACTGTACGTAATCCGCTTTCCTGGGGCATTCACAAGATTGTAAGGACCAAGGTAACCTTTCGAAGCATCATAGGTTTTCCCGACAATATACAAATCAAGTTCAGAACCATCCTCACTGACGCTAATTACGGCTTTATAGCCCTGGTCCTTACAATTTTTGTTAAAATAATAATCCTTTTGAAAAGGAATTGTGTAGGTGACACTATCCCCCTCAAAACAATAATCCACACTCCCAGTAATCTGGTGATGCGACTCTCCACACGATACAAACAGGAAAGCCATAAATAAAATATAAATGAATTTTTTCATTTGTTATTTTAATTTAAATTAAACTTTCTACCACAGAACGGACAATATTTAATTGCTGCGTAAGCATTATCCTCACCATGTGCAGTAATTCTTCCAAGCTCCATTGTCAGGTCAATATAGGGTCCAGTGGTATATTCATCAATATCCACACTGGAACTGACTTTATTACGAAGCTCATCACAGATACATTTCTTTTTTTCCATTTTATTTTATTTCTGAAATTTTTTTATTACCACCCCTATAACCAAATATACAACATTTTTTCCATGAATTTAATTGAAAAATAAATTAAGTTACAACATCTCTCCAATCCATTTCTCTTTCCTCCCTGTCCAGCCATTCAAGGTAAAGAAACGACCTGCTGTGCTGCAGGTTTGCCAACATATCCTTAAGAATCTTAATCGACTTGTCAATCTCATTCCATATTATTTATTACACCTACAATTTTTCAAATATATTTTTATTCTTCATCTATCCAATAGTCATCTAATTTTCCTTCAGGATAGAAAGTCAAATGAATATTTGGTTTAAGAAGATATTCTATTTCAGTTCCTAGTTCTCTTTCATTAGCATCAATTTGTTCAAGCTCACCAAGATTATGATATGTTGGAAAGCCATAATCATCAACAACTTCTATCTCATCTGTATCAATCAAATATCTAATGTCCATATTGTTGCAAAGCCTTTACTTTTTCCAGATTCATAATTTATGATTCAAATACAATTACTTTACATTTTCCAATAATAGGCAACTCTGTTGGAACAACCTCTTTTACAAGAGGAAAAATCGTATAGCCACCAGTTTTCTTTTTCTTGGCTATAACGACTTTTGTTTCTTCACCTTCTAAAAGTTCAATAAGCTCTTTATTTGTCATAATTTAGGTATATTTACGTTTTATTTTCGCTGTTAATTTTTTTTCATATTATTCAGTTTCTTCTATTACTTCGACTTCAACGTTCTCTCCACAAAAACGTTCCTCTACATCCTGTCTTATGTACATTTCTCCATTCACCCCCATATAATCCCCATGTTCAACCTCCATTTCAAATGTAACCTTAAACCTTTTCATATTATTTAACTTTTGGTATTCTTACATGACATTTCGCTTGCATCTGCCTTATTGCTTTCCTCTCTTGTTTTGATTTCGGAATATGCGGTCTGTGAGAAAGAACGTCTTTCACCATCCAAATCATAGCAAAGGATTGGTGATATTCACCCCAATCAAACACAAGCCAATCATCGGTAAAACTATCCTCCAAATCACCATATTCATTCTCATCCTGATTTTCAATATACCTGCTTTCTCTACACCTTAAAGAACGCAATATATTAATAAGTTCTGAGGTCGAAAATTTTTCCAAATCACTTTTATAATAGTAGTAATCTTTAAAAAAACCTCTTTCTACTATTTTCATAAGTTAACAATAAATTTTAATATTAAAGTACGCTGTATATATCCAATAGGATTTTGGTAAGTAATCTTTTTAGCTATTGACGCTTATTACCGAAATGCGCACACTGAACCTTATCAATCAGCCTACCAATAAATTTTTTCATACAATTAAACTACTTTATACCCAGCCTTTCGGAGCGTTTCAATGGAACGTTCAATCTCCTTCTGTTCAGCCAATTTCTTGGATTCTTCCTTACGTTTCTCACGCTCAATGTCCTCGTCAATCCATTTTTTCTTTTGCTCAATCCTCTTCTCCCTATCTTCATCGGTTTCCAACTCCTTCCACTGAAGATAAATGTCCATGTAAGGCTCGTCGTCTGCACCATTTGGGTTATAATGGAACCCATCACCTATAATGCCAATGGTTACATCCTTGAAATCAACACCCTTGGATTTCAATTCATCAGTCTTCTTAATGATGAGTTCTTTCCAAGCCTCAATATCATCAAGATTAAAATCCTGACAATTCTCATCAAGACTTTCAATCATTTGGCTCTTACACACATAACAGTGGTCTTCAATTTCTTTTCCTTTGTAAATCATATCTCATAAAATTCGTTGTCAAACTTAATGTCCATAGGGACAACTTCATCGTGAATTTCTGCTACTTCAATAAACGGATTCTTGTACATGAAAAGCTCTGGATAATCACGTTGACTGAAAACATTATCTTTTAGATGTTTAAGATAACTTTCCAATTCACGCAGGTTCTCTTCAGCAAGTACACGGCTGGAATACCAGACAGAGGACCTTGTATACCAACACTCCCATTCACACGTATCAGCATTGTTGTATTCCAGAACAGCTCTGTATATCTTCATGGTATAGTTATATGTTAATCAGTTAATTCACTAATGTATGCATAGCATTCATCACGATTCATGGTCTTGGGAGAACTGAAGTCAACACGCAGTTGGAATTCAATATCATCCATACTCCAGTCATCACAGTTGTCGTAATAATGGTTGAACTGTGCTTTGATAAGTTCCTTTTCCAGTTCTTTTGTCATAACTAATTTGTTTGATTCACCTATATAACCAAAATCAATCTGTTTTTTCAACAAAAAATTAGATTAACTTCTGGTGTCGACGGTGATTGCCCAATAACCTTGCGGTTCTCGTAATCCATAGTCATACTTGTTGTATGATACCTTGGACCACCCGTTATTTCGGTACATCGTGCAGAGCTCACCAATCAAAGACTCATCCCAATTAATGTCGAGCTTGATGTGAAGTTTTCTAGGAACAGCCCCGCCACTTCTCAATCCGTGGCGGAAATTTTCAACAGCTGCCTTTTCCGCTGCAGTTGCTTCGGTGAAGAAACGAGAGCGGTCCATGTAAGGATTGTACGCCTCTGGAAGGGTAACATTGTCGTACTTGATTTTCTCTTTGAATTCGTCAGGTGTAATCATTGTTTTATTGCTGTTTTAATTTGTTTACAAGTCTATAACCAAAAACGGACAGTCTTCGGTGTGTTTTCCAGTTTCCCTATTAGGCTCACGCCATTGAATCAGCTTGTCTGGATAGTTTTTACTTAGTTTTTCCTTGTATATCTCCCAATTGGATAACACGTCACTCAAACTGAAAAATTCCTGGTAATCCTCCACATGATTGGTATAGCAAATGAAGTCACGGTCAAAATCATTATAGTATTCATGCACCCCCTCTTTGTCATATTCAATGAAATAATAAGGATGCCACTTCACACAACGGATACGCTCACCTTTCAATAATCGTGCAATAGCCTCAGTAAAATTCATGTCTTGTTTTAATTAAATTAATCTATAAAATGTTACTTACTTAAATTAATTTTTAATTACCAACAGATACTGGCTTGATAGGGGTGAGGATACAGAGTGTTTTCACCAAAATTGCACTCTGGGTAATAGTCGCCACAAGCAGTTCTCTTACACTTTCCATCCCTGTAATCAACAGTGTAGATTATCATCAGGTACACAATCTTGTCATTGTTGTCAAGATACACCCTACATTTTAAAGGTGCCAAAGTGTCCCTGTAATACAATTTATCGAATGTATCCTTATGGCTCTCATCAGCCTCACGCAGGATATTCTTCTTGTCTCGTTCAATCAAATATTTGCAGTCGTACACCTTGCCCAAATATTCGAACTTACCGTCGATAATTTCAATGTCGTTTGTATTCATTTTGTTTTTTATTTTAATTAAGTTTCACTGTATTTCCAATCATTCTTCATACATTCATATAACCAAATTCAAGCTGTTTTTTCCGCAAAATTAATTAAAAAAATCACAACTCCCCGATAAATTCCAGTCCTGTTTCTTTGTTGTAAATATAGTCTAACAACAATAGAGCACTGTTACTACAATAAGCTAATTTAGCACAATTTTTAGCACTGGCATCATAATATTTTTTAATACCATATCCATACTGCAAAACATATTTGTTAATTTTACAAACGTTTTTTAAATATTCATATCTTTTTTTCTTGTTTTCATTAGTGTCAATTTCATCTTCCAACAAGTAGGTATCAACAATAATCGGGTCAATATAATTATTGTCTTTCTCCACAGTAACAAATATGTTAGTATTACTCCCGCGATAGGTCATTCCATTACTAATAGTAATTTCACTGTCATCATAATGAATTGACCCATGTTTCAACTTAATATCAGATAGAGCAACCGAACTTAATTCATATTGACCCATCAAATATTTGTTATATTCCTTCTTATTGTTATTGTAAAACTTGTTGTATATATCATACAACTCGTTTTTGGTTATCTGTTTTCCATCATATTCGCGTAACACCTTAATCCACTTTTCATGCAACGCAAAATTATATACATTGTTGATATGTTTCTTATTCTCTTTTTTGTTAGTTATAACATAGTAATCAATAGCATCATATTCACAGAATCGACTACCACGACCACAACCTCTCTGAATAGTATCTTCTGGTGATATGCATTCATCATAAATTGTATTAGCCGACACATCCAAACCAACACCAATAACTGAAGTTGCAATTACAGGTAACTTATTTCCTGCACCTTTACTGTGTTTACCATACATTTCATACAACCAGGTTTCATTTTCTTTACGGTCTTGGGGTAAAAAACGAGAATGCAACAATTTCTTATTCCCAGGAATAAGCCTATACATTAACTGAGCATCCTTAATGGTTGACAGAATGACAAATGTGTTATTTTTCAAATTAAGCTTCGGTAATTCATCCTTGTCAATGAAATGGATGTTGACTTTTGTTTCTCCACCGTAAATAGGAAGAGACCAATGTTTGATATTAGTTTCATCGCCAAAAATCAAATTGTCAATAGGTACGGCAGTTGCACTAAGCAACAAAGTCTTGGTGTTAGTATAGTGCATCCTAGTATATAACATATTACAATATGCCGAAAACAACGGAGCATCAGATACCATTTCATGGTATTCATCAATAACCATGTTTTTAGAGAAATGGTCAATCAACAGATTTGCCATGTTGTTCTTACTGTAAAAACTAAGCAAACTGTCAATATTCAATATCAGAATATCACAGTCCTCAAGTTTACACTCATTTGGATTGCAATAATTACAATCCTGAACTTTTCCAGTGTAATACAATCCAACACGCACTTTATCATTGACTCCCATTGTCTTTAACTCTGAGACAATACTGTTATATGTACTGTTTCCAATGATGTTTCTGGGCAATACCCACAGTATCTTTTCCCTGTTCTTAAAGAACCATATAAGACCCATAAGGGTTTTGCCAAAACCAGCCGATGCCTGTAATATATTGGTGTTTATACCGCACCTCATTATATCTCTAACAGTAGCATTTTGTACGTTAAGACGTGTTTTATCATAAGCTGAATAATCTGGTTCACATAACGTAGCATTACGATGAGAAATGAAAATACTGTTAATATAATCTACATTGTTATCCAATATCTTTTGATTATCAAATCTACCGCTTGATATTTCCCTGTCACAATAAATCAATATAGCACGAATAACACTACTGAAACTATATTTTTCAAGATACTCTCTGGTTTTAATATTATTTAATTCTATTTTTTCATATAATTTCTCATCTTCGATGGTGGTGTGCTCACCCTGAAAATCATCAATATCATTAATGAGACAGTAATCGTTATTATCGTTAAGATTAATATCAAAAGCTGTATTCGCGTAATCTACCATAAGTGTATAAAATTCACACATATTCCGATATGCATCATAATCTTTGTCAATGAATTTTCTAATGATATTCAATGCCGTATCCTCAGTGTTATCCCTCACAATATGATGGTACAACACCGAAGATGTAATAGAAGAATATTTTGATTTACGAAGACCTTTAAAACAACACACGGCAAATGCCCACGACAATGTGTTATGATAGTACCATTTGGTTTTCTCACCATTCTCAAGTCCCTCGCTGTCAATACTGCATTTTTTAATGTAAGTCTGGAAACTTGTGGAACATTTACCTATATCATGCAGAATCAAGGCTAAAGCCAAACGTTCCTTAAAACTATCAGGGTAGTTGGAAAAATATTTGGAACCAATCTCCATACCCATATTCAAGACCATTTTCGTATGGTCAATTAGACTTGTGTTAGTCTTCGCTAAAATTTTGTTGATATTTGACATAAAATACTATTTTTCTATATAACCAAATATACAACTTTTTTTCCACAAATTCCTTAAAGGTTTATAATATTAAACATTTGCTCTACTGGTAGACATTGACCCTCAAGCATTATGATTCTATTACAGATTATAGTAATAAATATTATTCGTTGTCGCAGTTCACTACGCTTTCCCTTTTTGATTCTGTTATGGTATATAATATTAAATACTTCCCAATAGCCTATCACGAGCCATTAACGGGTTTTGATTTCTTTTCCAGATTATAGTATTATACAATGAAAAGCGAATGTTCTTATGATACATAAGAACATTCTGATTCCATTTCAGTTTATAGTATTATATTGTTTCATCCACCAACGACCGACAAAATACCGAATTGTGATTCCATTATGGGTAATAGTTGTAAATATTAGCCTACTTATTGGCAGTGGATGTTTCTTATTATGATTCCATTTCAGTATATAGTGTTAAATATTCACAATAAAGCTATCTCTGAGGCAATGCGGTTTTGATTCTATAGTGGATTATAGTGCTATACACTTTCTCGATGAGATAACCATAAAGGGACGCGAATTATGATTTCCATTTGATATATAGTATTATACAATAACGGTCTAACATATATAGCTGGAGGAACGTTATGATTCCATTAAGGATTATAATGTTATATATGTACACTACTTCACACCACCCTTTATGTTGTTTGTGATTCTATTACAGGATATAGTTCTACACAGTTCCTAACGTGTACAATGTCATACTGTCGTTGTTTTGATTCAATTTTAGTTTATAGTATTAAAACTGTTGATTCCACTAATGCTGTTGCTGGTTACACGTTTTGATTCTATTATAGATGATAGTCGTAAATAGTCACTGTTAGATTTATTCTCGCTACCGACAAATTATGATTCCATTAGGGTATATAATATTAAATAGTTGTGCTAGGAAATTTATCATTATCTTTCTTATTTTGATTCTTTTCCAGAATATAGTATTAAACAGGTAGCCACTTTGCCAAAAAGTATGCAGGGTAGTTTTGATTCTCTTACGGATAATAGTCTTAAACAGCACACTTTACACAACTTGATTTAAATCAATATATTGCAAAGCGTTTTCGTTATAAATCTTGTCCCAATCTTCCTTATAATTGGGTATTGGCTCCCAATTATACAATCCTACAACCTTACAAACACCACCTTCAAGGCAGGAGCAAACACCACTATTTTCCTTTATCATATCAATAACCCTATCATCAGTTACCTCTACAATAATTTCACCACTTAATTTCACTTCCCTGTGGTCTGTACCCCTACGATATATGAGATATGACCTGGATGATATAGTAGTTTCATGATTACTACAATTATCACTAGTAGTTAAAGTAGAAGCCCCTGTATGAAATAGTTTTTTACCATCACAATAATTGAATATTGCATCCATCCAAATAGGAAAACACCCATAAACCCACTCTTTCTTAATTGATTGAATAAATGATACAATATTAGATTGAACATCAGGATTATCATTTTGAAGGTGATAGATAGCTTCAGCCATACCTTTAAAAGTGTAGGTTTTAAGCACATCGTCACAACCAAGAAGACAATTAATAAAATCAATTAATTTTGTAAAGGTAGGATTAGATAAATCGTAGCTGAAAGTTCTATATAACATTTGGAATGTATAAGAACCACCCAACACTTTAGCCTCACCATTATCAAAATTAAACAAAAATGTGGTATCTTTTCTATTACTATTAATTGCCGTTTTCTCAGACTTTATAAGTTCACCTTGATTAAACAGTTTAGCATCACGGTTTGCAACATAATAGTAGTCACCATCAAATCCAATATAGCATTTAGTTATAGGATTATCTGGAATTGTATTACCATTAATTTTGATATAAGCAGACTTAGCCATTTCATCACATATGGACAGACGTGTATAGTCATGCAGCATACGTTGACGCTTTTTAGGCTTAGTCGGTACTGGCACACAACCCATAAGTTTGGCAAGCATATTGCTCAGGGTTGTATAAGGTATTGGAACCCCAACGTTGTGACCACGGAATATACAATTCCCTTTAACATCTTCAAGTTCACAAATCTTCTTAACGGAAGGATTGCTTACATTCCATTCAAGAAGCATACCAGCGTCAGAAAATTCCAATACCAAATATTTTTTAGAAGTTTCCATTGTTAGTCTTCCTTTTGTTCGTTTTTCTTATTTTCTTTCTTTTTCTTTTCCTCCTCACGTTTCTTTTCTTTCTTTTTAGCCTTTTCCTCACGCTTGACTTTAATCACATTGGCACGTTCCTCCCAATCATGCTGAGAAGCCTCTTCGTAGAAATGGTGGATATTGAAATTCAAACTATCAATATCATTAGGATTGATAACCATCCAGTCATCATCACTCACATTAAGTGGGTCATAAACAGGTCTGATTTCAACTTTCTTGGTTCTAGTCCATGCACCAGAACGTTCAATGCTAATGCCAAAAATATGCTTAAGGTTGTTCTTAATTAATGAATTGACATATTCATCATCAAACAAGAATCCATATTCCCCGTAATATTTTCCAAGTATTTGGGTCTTATTTGAATATACGCCAGCTACATAAGGAACACGGCTATAATGTTCAATCATAAACTGTTCATACAAATTCTCACCTTCGATGTATGACGGGTCAATGGCAATTCGACCACTGAAATCATCACAACACAAGAACTGTGCGTTCTCAACCTCAAAGCAAGCCTCAAAACTATAGTGAGTCTCACCAACATTTTCTTTATAGTGTAATGAAGTTGAATCACGCTCACCAGTTTTGGTACACACCTCTTCGGCAATCACTGCATTTTTATCAATAGCGTCCAAAACATTAAGGCACGTACTCTTACCGAAACCGTTATTGCCAGCCACAGGACTCATGTAACCATGTGAAAATCCCTCAGGACTTGTAATGAATTTTACTGCACTTTTAGGAAACATCCAAATAACAGAGTCAACATCGCAACAACCAGGAAATATCTCACGACGTAGGCAATTGGCTGAAATCTTGGAATAATAACTATATTCTCCTTCGCCCTCTTCGCAATTCTCTTTCTTGTAAAAAGCTTTTTTAAGGTATTTCACGTTTTCTTTAACTTTTGTCTGACCATTAACTGTAGTATATATATTTCTACCGCAATGGTCGCGCAAGAACCACTTCTGGGAGTCATCATCATAATTAATGCCACCCTGACCTTCCATTTCGACACGAATGTCAAGTCTCTTTAATGTTTTATTATCCATATTAATTTTATTTATTTTAATTTATTAATCTTTAAATTATCTTCTTTCAACTTGGGGAACCCAAACCCACACCCAGTGGACTGACCATATCCAAGAGCCAATATCTTTTTACGGGCAACACGATTCCCCTTTACCACTATCATAATATTGGAAGCTGGAGTCACAACTGGATATTCATTGTAGTTTTTAAGTTTCACATACTTGACCCTCCATTTCTCCTTATGAAAAGGTTCAAATTTTATACTTTCAGCATCATTGTCAGAGACACCACAACGTTTAAGTTTTTTAACGGTATGCTCCCTGAGCAATGACAGGAAATTATCATCATTACATGTAACGGCTTTGTCGCCATCCATTAAACGTACACAATTAATCCTTGTGATATCGAATTTGTCATGCTCATTTACACTGTAACTGGAGAATCCCTCATATCTCATGGTTTGGAGATATTTACCAGTCATATTAATCAGACCATTAATAAGTGCTGTTATAAATTCTGTTTCATCTTTGTCAACACTAATAATTAAATAACCACCATCTGGATATTGTATCAACCCAGTGGTAGCATCCAATACTCCGCCCTGCATCTGTGATATACAGTACGGAGAAAACGAATCATGCCATTTGTTGTTTTCACCAAGGCATTTATAAATGAACCCATTAACATAATCATTAATCGGTTTAGTTAAAGGTTCAGTATTACCTGAAAAATTTAGTTTAAATCTCATATACCACTTTAATTAATTTACTATATAACCAAAATCAATCGGTTTTTTCCACAAAAAAAAAATAATTAAATTCAAATCTGACTAAAATACCCTTCCCTGCGCACACTCTCCACACTGCTACGACCTATATGCCACTTATGACATTTAGGGCACAAATAAACAGACAGCTGATGTATAACCCTACTTTGTTTGTTCATCTCATCAGCCCTCTGCTTAGCCTCAGCCTTGGTATTATATTTCACCTTATCTTTATATACAGGCTTACCATCACTGCCTATATACGAAAACCTTTTGCATGGGTCTTTCATAACCTATTCCTCCCCTTCTAACATGAATACAACACTGTCGGCAAGCTTGGTTGTATGGTCACGCATTTTTATTTGGACAACATCATCGAAATAACAGGGGTTTACAATCTCATCAATGTCCGCGCAGTCCAGCACGTCCGTGACAACCCCAAGGTTGTAAATCTTTACTTTCATAATTAAATTACTTTAACCCAATCTTTATCACTATAGTGACAATACACCTTCTCATCATACCCTCCACAATATTGACACTTATTACAGTCCTTCCTCTTTAAAGGACAACTGTCACACACAATCCTGTATTTACGTACTTTTTCCATAGTTAAATTAAAATTATTTCTGTCTGAAGTTCCATAAACAATCAACCACGAATTCATGGCAGTCCATATTTACCATTTCACGCAATCCCTCATCATTTGGCAGAAACTGACATATGTACCGATAAAGCTCATTCTGCATATCAAGTACGCTCTTGCGCTCATCCTTAGCCTCTATGCGTATTGCACCGTTGTTACCGTTAATCAACATATAATTAAAATTGAATTAAAATTTATACCCACAATCTTCCCCATTCACTGTTATGTCCACCACTGTAAAGCTCGAACTTATTTCCACCAAATCCGAACTCCTGGAACCAGATAGTGCCAGTACCCTTGGAGCACCACCAGTCACAACTCTCCTGCAGTCCCTCCACACACTCCATAAGGGTAGGATAATAAGACGAAGGCTTGGAACGGTACTCGTCAATGCTGTTCTCAATGTACCAGACACCTTTCTTGGTCTCCAGCTCGGCTATCACATCTATACTGTGAAGCTTCTCGTAAATCTCTTTTGCTGTCATATGATATATGTTTTATTGTTTACACGCGTATAACCAAATTTAATTCATTTTTTCCATGAAAAAACTAAATTTAATTATTCGCCAACAATCCATCGGATATATTTACAAGCTCCCATTTCCACATCTTGGCTTGCTCCTCATCATGCTTACGCATCAACAGACGTACATACGCCGAAACAATATGCGACTTGAAATACTTATAAAGCTCAAGTTTGCGCTCATCAAAACTCTCTTTGTTCGGAGTCAAAACATAACAGATGCCAGGATAGGTATTCATCGGTTTTTTAAACTCATTGCACGAATCCTCATAAATGACAAGGAACACCTCATCCTCCTTGATGTCTTCATGATTCTTGGATTCAAAATGCGCAGTGACAATTCTAGGGGCAAGCCATATTTTCCCAAACCTGAACTCGGCATGTCCGTCAAGCATTCTCGCGTCACCCCAGAAATCAGGATATTTTTCGTCATATTCCTTCCAAGCCTTTCTTCCACCTTCGTAGTAATCAAACCCCTTGGGATATTTCTCCTTCAGTCTTCTCCACTCTTTGTAGGATTCAACATCCACAAAGCTCGGTACTGGCTTAACTACATTTAAAGTGCCGTTACTGCAATAATAAGCCTCCTTAACACACCATGACCCATCGGCAATCAAAGGAAACAACTTGGCGACAGTTTCCTGTCTCAACCCCTTGACCAAACCAAACGATTCATACGGACTGTCCTTTAATATACTAACAACGGTGAGCAAATCATTATCACCGAATTTCTCCATCAGGGCATCATAGGTCATCTTGAACGCATCGTCCCTTATTTTATCGTATTTCTCCATATATATAAATTGAATTAAATTAAACTACAACGACCAAGCGTCGTCAATTACAATTCTCTCACTGATGAAAACATCCCCGTTGTCACTCACCATGTACTTGCTTCCTTCAGGGATTCTGCACCTCACAAATCTAACCCTGTCTGACCCATGAACCTTAATAACTAGTTCAGAATCGCACTTCATTCTTTCGTTTCCATAGTATGTGTATGAATAGAAACCATAACGGGTATAACACAAATCTGTCTTTGTGATGTTCGATAAGTATATGTGTGGGAATATAGAATAACATTTTCTCCATCCAGCGAATGGTGAAAGATTCCTATTCCACACTTCGTATATGTCATCATCATTAAGGCACTTGTATTCAAAGCCATTTACACAATACTCCCGACCGATTTCATACTCATATCTATGATGCAAGGACGTTAGTTGTTCCCCATTTTCAAACATTACCTTGTAACAAACCAGGTCTCTGTCAGCTACATATATCTTCCCGTTTGTAATCTCACACATATTAAATCCTAATTAATTTTTCTTTATTATGCCAGCCTCCTTGTAAGCTGTCAAACCACCCACGGAACTGCCGTCCGCAAACTCAAAAAACGTTATCCCAAACATATTGTGGTTTACACTGGTTAAATTACACTCCAAGGAAAGCTCACGCAATCCATAGCAGAATCTCTCCGCATCACTCATTTCCCTTGTCTTCGGTATATCCATATTTTATCTACTTTTTCGTTATATTAACAATGTTTGTAGCCTTCACCATTATTAAGACAATAAGGTATATCCTCACAGGAATGTCCAGGTTCACATACAAGTTTTCCTACAAGGTCAAGATTCTCGTTGGCATAGACAATAACCTCATATCCCCACTCACTGACAAGTCTGTCACCAATTCTAATCTCCAAGCCGTCATCGGCATACATAGTTCCATCTTTAATCATAATCTTAATAAATTTTGTTACATTACACCCCTATAACCAAATATACAACTTTTTTTCCATGAAAAAATAAAAAAAAAAACTATTTATATGTAATAATAATTAATTTATATTTAAACTTATGAAATATTTACGTAAATTCGACAGCGTTTCCGATATGGAAACAGCAATTGCCAGTTCCGAGATTGACATTATTGGATTGGCTTACAACAATGGTACACCAGAACTTAATATAACCGTTGTTGTACCATCAGACCCTAAAACAATTCCATTCTATATTGAGGATGTGAGTGGTAGTGATAACACCGTTCAGATTACAAAAAATAACACTAGTGCACCAACACTTATAATTGAAAAATCAACAGATGGTACAACTTGGGAATCTATGGGTACTACATCTACAACAGCAATTACTGCAACTATACCAGCTAATGGTAAATTATATTTGAGGTGTAGTGCAACTTCATGGAGCAATTCAACTCGTCGTAATAGTATTATAACTACTGGTAATAGTAATGTGGGTGGTAATATAATGTCATTGCTTTATGGAAGTAACTTCACTGGCAATGAAACAACATTCCCGTCTGGTTCTACTTATACATTTTATAGTTTATTCTCACCAAGTACAGCATTAATTAACGCTTCCCAACTTATACTACCAGCCACCACATTGGTTGATTATTGTTATAATGGTATGCTCAGTGGTTGCACTGTGTTGACCACAGTACCTGAATTACCAGCCACTACATTGGCTCAGGGTTGTTATAGTGGTATGTTCATGGGTTGTACATCATTAACAGCTGCACCTGAATTACCAGCCACTACATTGGCTCAGAATTGTTATTGGTCTATGTTCCAAGGTTGTACAGCGTTGACTACAGCACCTGCATTACCATCAACTACATTGGCTCAGGGTTGTTATCAAGAAATGTTCAAACTGTGTTCATCATTGACCACAGCACCTATATTACCAGCCACCACATTGGCTAAGACTTGTTATATGAATATGTTCGATGGTTGTACATCATTGACCACGGCACCTGCATTGCCAGCCACTACATTAGATAATCAATGTTATAGAGAAATGTTCAATGGTTGTACTGCATTAACCACTGCACCTGAATTACCAGCCACTACATTAGCACAAAAATGTTATTATTGTATGTTTGCTAATTGTAACTCATTGAACTATATCAAGTGTCTTGCAACTGATATATCAGCAACTCAAGCTACAAATTATTGGGTGCAAAATGTTGCATCAACAGGTACATTTGTCAAAGCAGCTTCTATGACAGATTGGACAACAGGAAACAACGGTATACCAGAAGGTTGGAAAGTACAGGACGCTGCAGAATAATAAAACAATACACACAAACCACACGAAGCGGATTTCCAAAACAAGGATTTCCGCTTTCTTTTTTATCCCATTTTATACCAAAAAATGCCATATATTCCCACCACCTATGTAATATTTTTTCATTAGAAACTTTAAGTACCTAAAGACGTGATACTTACAAAACACTTAACTTGTTTTATTTCAGATGAATTTTAATGGTTTTATAACTCTTTATAATTGAACGCAAAAATGGATTTATACACACACTATAGTGAAAACACGTCCCCCTTAATCGAGATACATCCCCTAGGAAAAAAATTTTGTTTAAGGTAGGACCGACCCCCACAAAAACTGTACGAAATGTTTTCATCAGAATGTACAAAACAATCTGTGTCTTGTGTCTCTTTTAACATAAAAATTTTTTTCGTTAAAATTTTTTAACATAATATAATTTAAGTTAAAATTGTGGTATATGTTTCACGTGAAACATTGTTAAAATTTAACTAAAGATTTAAGTTAAAATTTGCCAGGTACCCACCTCTCTTTACCCCTGATACTACTCATTTGAGTAATTATATGTTTTTCAGGGGGTTAATTTTTAACATAAATTAAATGTTAAGAATAAGTGGTAATTTATGTTAAAATTTTCGTGGAATAAGTGGTTAGAATGTTAAATTAACTTAAGACAATAAAATTAAGTTAAAATATTTTTAACATAAATGTTAATTAACAAAATAAATTAAGTTAAATTTTTTATGTTAAAGGATTTGTTAAAATTTAACAATAAATTAAGTTAAAATTTCCCCCCTATTTTTTAACAATATTGTTGTGGAAAAAACCTCTCCTATTTGGTTATATGTACGAGGGGGAAAAACGGGCTTAAACTTTCAGCAGTTTTTTGACCGTTTTTACTTTTCAGATAAATACCTGGTAATCAAAGATAGTTAATTTTTTTTCCTATAGGGGACGGAAAGTGGAATCCTGACGAAAAAATCTGTCCGATAATCGGACAGACTGGAATCAGGTCAGTTGTATATATTAAACTGATATAAAATAAAATAGTCCAGATATTGGACAATATCGGACATACATACTACTCAAATGAGTAATTATATGATTTTAATTGGTTTCTTTTTCGTCTTATAATCCAGATTGATTACAATGAAGCCGATGTAGCTTCTGTCTTCTTTTGTAACCCAGGATGAAATTATTTGACCGTCTGGATAGATGTTATACATGTATTTCACCCACTTAATAATATTGTCACGGTCTGAAGCTGAACTGTTCTTTATGCCTACATTCATATTACTGGAAGTATTGAAAGGATTTCCCTGCAGAGCTCGACCTGAACTGACGGGTTGATACTGGAGAATTCCCTGGTTGTACCGTTAGTGAGTTCAAGCGCGACCTTGTTTCTGGCTGCACCGCTCATGTAGATTCTTTTGATGGAGTCCTGGAGAATGGTGGAAACTGTAATGTCTTCGTCGTTCATATTGACGGACAGCCGTCCTGTGGATTCCATCCAGAGGAGAATCGATTCTTCCAGGGTGACCGCCAGCTTTGAGAAGTAGTAGTCCATGTCCATCATCGAGAAGAAGACCTTGGGTACTGGCTTGTCCAGACTGTATTCGTCGTCATCGATATACATGTCCCGAACCAGTTTGGAACAGGCGCTAAGCTGACTGTGAGCTTCTGGTTTCCTGGTACCAGTCTCAGGAATGTTGCCAAGGATGATGACTTCAGTCAACGGTGTGATGCGGAAGTTCACTGGGCTTATCAGGTTTTCGCCATCGATGACCAGGCGCTGGAGTTGGATGTTGTCGCCGTCGATGACCCCCTTTACACATATAGCCAGCTTCACAGTCTGGTCGTCGTTGTACATGAGTCCCGTTATGATTGGGATTCTGGTGCCGTCCAGTGTGGACAGGGTATTAACAATCCAGTGGATGTCATCAGTGTTAACTGATAAACCCTCTGGAAGCGCTGCCTTGGCTGAGGCATTCAGAAGCTGGATGTCGTCGTTAGTTAAATTTGAATTGATTTTAATCATTAATTACTGTAGCGTTTTCGTTTTTGATGTAGTTTTGGATGCACTGCTCGAACTGTTCCTCGTTCTGGGGAATCACAGTGTCAGTTGTGTCGTTTCTGGTGAATTGACCGTCATTGGTGAAGGTCACTATTTTCTGGGTCACGGTACCGTCCGTTTCCCGCCAGTCAAATTTCATTTTAAATGTTTTCATTTTATTCAGAATTTTAAAGGTTCGCCATCAGGGTCATTGTCTTTCAGGTAATAGTCGTACAGTGCCTGTCCCATCAGTTCAGATGCTGCTTTCATTTCCTCAGCAGTAAGTCTGTCGTCACTATAGACCAGAAGCCCGTTGTACGGTTCGTTCATGTCATATGTGTCGTCGGCAACTGTCAGGTCACTGTAACAGTATTCCTTAATCTCTTCAAGTGTCAGGGGTTCGCCGTTTTCAGTCATGGTAGCCTCAGCAGGGTCTTCCATTACGTGAAGCTTCATTTCGGTATCCTTGTCCATCAGATGCCATTCGTAATAACCTGGGGTGAAAATAAACTGTCTCATTTAAATTCAGATTTAATTTTAATCTACGTTTTTGATTAGTCTTACTGTCTGTGTGACAGGTTCTGTTCCATAGTAGGGGCTGCTTGGGTAGAAGCTTTTGATTCGGTACTGTCTTGACTTGTTGTCAGCGAACAGTGTCTCGATGTACTTCACCTGTGCGTCGTTGCATGTTTTAAGCTTTCTGACTAGGAAGTTACCGTTCACGATATGCTTAGCGTGAATCGTTTCCTTGTTGCCGTTAACTGTTATCTCGAATTCTGTCATAATTTATAAGTTTAGATATATATATAACCAAATTTACAGAGTTTTTTCTTCAGATATACTACTCAAATGAGTAATTATCTGTTTTTATTTAGTCTAACACGATGATGTTTTTGATATCCAACAGTTTCTTGTAGCTTAGGCTTCTGTTGAACTGACTGTGGATTTCTGTCAATTATAATTTTAATCTGATTTAATTAATACCTGTATTCGCCGAGGTGGTTTTTGCGTTTACATTCGTCGTAGAATGCTTTCCATGCACCCTTGTTGGTGTATCCGTACATGGTATAGTTGTCAGGAAAGTTGTCGTCATCAAGCCTGTCCCATGCACAACTGTTGTTTGACGTACATTTATAGGTAGCGCCGTGATAGTTGATTTCAACTTCATATAGACAGTAGCCTTTGCTGTGTCTGACGCTTGTATGTTCTTTTAACTCCTTTAATGTCATGGCTTTCAGATTTTGATGAATTCGTTGGGATAAAGTTCGCATTCCGTGTCAGGTTCGTCAATGAGTCTGCAAGTGATTGTGCCGTCAGTGACTTTGGTTACTTCCCAAATGCTAAGGCAATGGATATCCATGTTTTCGTCCTCTGCAGGGGGAATGATGATGTGGTCTTTCACACGTGTGATGTTGTGGTATCTGTCAAATGTTGTCATAATGAAATTAAGTTAAATTGTTAATATAATTCTGTAACCAAATAATTGATGTTTTTTCCATACTTAAATGAGTAATTTACGATTTTTTATCAGAGGCACATGATTGCCTGTTTGATTTCAGCCCATTTTTTCCCTTAATCATAATTTTAATCTAATTTAATTAATATTTAATTTTTACAAAAACTCAATAGTTGTATAGTATGCCGCCGTTTTACCGAAAAACGACTCAATCTTTTTCCGTTGGTAGTCTGTCAACCATTCCCATCTACTGCTGACAGGGTTATTAATACTATCAAGTTGCTTGCTGTTGACATGAAGGTTAATACTTCTTCCTGAGAAACTATCGGATATAACTGCTGTTCTCATTTTTTTTATTCATTATAGTAATCAATAGTTTTTTATACTCAAATGAGTAATTATAGTCTGATGATAGCTGATTTGATTTCAGCCCATTTTTCGTCGTCGTCCTCCAGGTACAGCTGTTCGTAGTCGTCGTCTTGGAAGTCACTTCCTAGCTCAGGGTTTCCGTTGTACAGCAGCAGGTTTGAGCCGTCGAGCACCACGTGGGTGATTTGGGTATAACCATCATCGAGCTCACAGTCTGATATATTCAGGACGTTTGTGTCATAGTTTTCAAATACGTCTTTTATGTTAATTGATGCTTTCATGTTTAATTTTATTTAGATTTAATTTAAAATTCAGGTTTGTTAATCGGTTTGCCTCTAAGCCAGGCATCGTGGAAGTCCACAAGCGGTCTTCTGAGGTATTTCTTGATTGTATTCATATTGGTGATGATTCCCAAGAGTCGCCATTCGTTCTTCAACTTGATAGCAAGGTAGCAATGTTGGTTCATACAGATTTTTGCGTCTGTTCTCAAGGTCTCAATTGCCATCCATGCGGTGGGTATTTGACCCATAGGGGCGAGTGCCTTGGCGATTTCTTTTGTGGGGGATACTTGGGGTTCCATTTGCCCCGTTTTCGGGTTCATTTTCCAATTCATACTAGTCTAATTTAATTGTATAACCAAATTACGTTAATTTTTTCCTTAAAGATGCAGATGATTTAGGAAATAATTATCCTTTGATGATAGGAAAATATAATCCTTTATACTGGGTTTGGTTTTCCTTGTATAGATGTAACTAATTCCTTCAAGACTTGAAAGGTTGGCACAAACGCCATACGCATCCATAGGTGTTTCGCATTCAATAGCGAATTTTTTGGTTTTGTAACCCATATCTTTCAGAAACTGGGTTGGTCTGATTTGACAAGTAACGTATGACATACTCATTTGAGTGTTTTAAGGTTAAAAAATCTTTTCAAATTCAATCTTTTCAAAGTATTCGGGTTTCACTTCGGGTTTCTCGTCGGTGATGCAGTTATCCCAATCGTCATACGCCTCTTTGTAGGTCTTTGCACCCTCTTGGGTCATCAGGTGGATGAGGAATACATTTGTGCCGTCGTGATGCTTTGCGTGGATTGTGATGTAGTCCTCGTCATCGTTGATGAAAACATCGTAATCCCAGATGTCATTGCCTTCGGTACATTTCATAATGGTATCCACCAATCCGTTGTGTACGGCAGGAATAATTTCGTGTTTCCCGTCCCACAATCCCAAGTGTCCTGTGATGACGAAACTGCGGTTGGCGTATTCGGAATAACGCATATTTTCGCAGTCGCAGTCAATGTCCTGCTCAACCTGCTCGTGTCGCCATTCATTGAACAGATGTCCTCCGTCCTCATCCTCTCCAAATCGCTCATCTTCGGGGATGTCGCACTCATCGCACCAATCAAGGTAGTCTTGATATGTGTAATTGAAAATGTCGGTTGAAAGCAGAATGTGCTTTTTGTTGTCTTGGGTCTGTTCCATAACTCAGATTAATTTTAATTGTTACAATTATTAAACCAAACTTAATTTGTTTTTTCCGTAAATTTATGAAGTTTTTTTGTTAAAATTTTCATCGCCTTCATAATATCGGTGTCGTATATGTAACCAAATATTCTTCATTTTTTCTTTAAATTAATTCATTTTTTTCAAGGAAAAAACACTGGTTTCTTGGTTATACATACGAGGGGAGTTATATGCAAAATTAAACCGCTCACTCTCCCCAGAGCAAGCGGTTGACGAAAAAAACTCGTCGAAGAAAGATAAAGTCGTTGTTAAGCAGCGAGGAGGGCAAAGGCTTTCTCCATTCGCTTGTTTGCCGTGCCGTTAAGCATTGAATTGAAACGCTTGGCGGCAATCGTGTTTTCGTTGTCCTTCTTGGCGTTGCCGTAGGATGCGAAGTTGGAAATCCAATTCGTTGTGCCGTTGAACAACCAAAGTTTTGTGCCACGTGCGAAGTCCTGACCCATATTGTCGCTGTGAAGGACGTTGTTGAAACTCTCAATGAGGTTTTGGGTTCGTGTGGAAACCTCTTCCATTTGGAAATTGTAGTTGTTTTCACGTGCGAGAGTCTTGATTTTCTCATCGTCAATGAAGAGGTTCATAACGTACTCGTTGATGTCGGTGTCGGTGACCTTTGCAAGGCGGTAGGCGTTCATTTGGTTGATGTAGTCCTCCGTCAGAAGGTTCAGTCGTGCGACACGCTCACGCACCTTTTCAATGTTTGCCTCTTTTGTGAGGTCTACACGCTGTGCTGCGTATCTGCTGTGCTTGAAGTTCAGACCGAGTTTGCTTGACACGTTTGCCATATAGGTGTTACGGCAGATGACACGCACAGGGCTGAAACGAATTTGGAGGGCTGATGTGCCGTCGTGGGATGTATGGGCGAACACGTAGAACTTGGTTTCGCTGCTATCGCCATTGACACGAGCGTTGACAGGAAGTTCCGCTTGGATGTACGGGTCGTAGTTGTTTACCATACCTGCTGAAACGATTTTCAGCGGTGTGTCCGTAACGGAGGCGTTGCACATAAGGTCAAGCAGGTCAAACGCTGCTGTGTTCTGAATTGTGCCGTAGTCGTTGCCGACGATGCCGATTGTATCGTCAAATCCGTCGTGTACGGTCGCTTTGTGGGTTTGGATGACGTACTTGGGGTCAATTACGATAGGTTGCCCACCGATTACCTGTGCGAACAGGTCTTGAGGTAAGCGGACGAGTTTGTCCTCACGCACGGTGAAATCCGCACCAATCTGATGAATTACGTCTTTTACGTTGACATTGCCGTCGAACTGATGAAAACCCAAACCGAGGGTTGCTGCATTCTGTGTGGTTTCGTTTGCCATAATTTTTATTGTTTAAATGTACTGGTTTTTATACTCATTTGAGTATTTTAATTGTTAAGGTATCTTTAATTAATTGTCATACCCACATTCAAGGCATTCGCAAATTGATTTGAGGGTATGGTCAAGAGCCTCATTTTCAGTCATGCCCTTGTGCATATAGTCAATGGCATACTCTGCATCGTCGCAGGTAATCTCAACTCCGTCAAGTTCAAATTTGTGCCTACGTTCTTCGAGTTTAGCAATGATGGTCTCAATGTCTTTTTGATTTTTGATGTCGTACATATTGTTCTGTTTTAATGATTACATATATAGAACCAAATTTCAGATAGATTTTCTCTAAAAAATTCAGATTATTTTTTAGTTATTTTTAAGTGCTTTTGCCACATTGTCTGTGACAGCAACGCACCAATGGCTTTTAACAAAGTCGCTGTCAATGTCGTAGCCTTCAATAATTGCGGAACATTCGTCTATAAGCCAATCCTCGGCACAATCATCCCAGTCGTTGAACAGGTCAGCCTCATACTCGACATCGCTGTCAGTTTGGATTATTTTGATGTCTTGTTCATTGCGGAGAGCGTCAATAATTGCGTCATCGTTTGAATCGTCAAACACGTAGCGTTCTTCGTCAAATTGGCTTACAGGATAGAAAAGATAATTGTTTTTCATAAGAATAATGTCTTAATTGTTAATACAACTTTATAACCAAATTAACTTAATTTTTTCTGTAAAATTTCAATTTATTTTTAAGGAAATTTTATCTATTATTTGGTTATAGATACGAGGGAGGTAATATGGTAAAAAAGACCGCCACGTTATCAGCAGCGGTCGGAGTTTAACAACAAAAAATCATTATTTCGCTTTTACTTTGGCACGAGCGTGAGCCCAGGCATCGTTCACCAATTCTCCCAATTCATCCTCATAGTAGTTTTGGGCGAAGATGTCAGTAGTGCCGTCGGGGTAGAAGATATGTAGGTCATAATCGCCAGTGTCTTCTACAAGGAGGACATTCAATTCCACACCATATTTTTTAAGGTCTTTATTTGCGAGTTCAAGAAGTTGCTCCCAATTATTTACTCTTATTGTTTAGATTTTTAATTGTTACAATCCTATAACCAAAATTCAGATAGATTTTCTCCAAATTAATGGTTAATTTTTGTACTCTAAATTCTGATAAACAACCAAGAGGATGTCAGACCAAAATGCTGACTCATAGGCGAAATGGTCTTCGTCGTATTCGTTGCCGTATTCGTCCACCAACGTAATTTCGTTGTCGTCGCTGAGGTCGATTTCGACAACACGAACTTCGACGACTTGGGCGTTATCGTCGCCATTGTCAACCAAAGCCCAGGCATTTTCTCCGTCTTCGTCAAAACGGAACGCCTTGTTAGGACATTTGGAAACGATGTCGATTACTTCTTGTTTACATTTCTGCCCAAAGTTGTGGGACTTATCCTGCATTGCAGTAATTTCACTTTTATTCATAGTTGTGTTGTTTAATTGTTAATACAACTTTATAACCAAATTAACTTAATTTTTTCCTTAACTTATGACCTTTTTTCCGTAAATTTTATCATTTTTTTTAATGCGGTTTTTAATGCCGATGACGCTAAATTCGCCGATTTTGCTCATATCGTGATGCTTCATGTATTTTTCAAGCATTTCATCCCTGTCTTCGGCGAGGACATATTCTGTGATAATTCTGCCACATTTATATATGGTCTGAATTTCATATCGGGTCAATTCTTTTACCATAATATACTCATTTGAGTGATTTAACTATTTTTAGTAGGCTTTGATGATACGCAGTTCGCTATTCATGTGGCTTTTAACGCCGTGGTCTGTGGTTTCAGCGGTATTTATGTCTGAATAGTTAACATAAATTTCACAATCCCAATCAACGAGGTTTTTAACACATTCCCACATATTACCAATTTCATTGGTGGTGAAAGTCAAGCCAAGTGTACTGCATCCTTCGATAGTCAGACGGAAGTCCAAAGGCTCGCCATGATACCAGTCCTCGCTCTTAATTTCCTTTATGGCTTCTTCACAAGCCTCGAAAAAGTCACGTTTAGGGTCTTCTTCGCCAGCCCAGTCACACCAACACATCAGTTTGATGTAGGCTCCGTCGAGAGCGACGTACTGGGGCTTCTGAATATTTTTCAGTTCGCAGATAGTGTCCCAATACTTTTGGTAACTCTTACCAGTGTCCTCTGGAGTCATATCCACAGGAGTATCGATGCAGAGGATGATAGCCTTATCCACGGCAAATGTGCAGGGTATTTCCAAAAGGTCGGTATCAAGGAAATTGTAGCCGTTCAAGTCCATTGCAGGGTCGATTTCGTCATTCTTGACGAAGGCAAACTTGATGTTGTTAGCCTTTGCATATTCAATTACCTTTTCGTAGATGACATTTTTATTCATAATTTTAACATTTTATTTGTTCTTACATTTATAGAACCAAATTAACTTAATTTTTTCCTCAAAAAAATAAAATTTATTTTATGGAAATTTATGTTAAAATCTGGTTATATATACGAGGGAAGTTATGGCAAAAGGAAAACCGCCCACGAGAGGCGGTTCTTTATAAGAAACCATACAGCATTTATTTCTCTGGATAGTCATCCCAAATATCCCACTCATCAATTTGGTCGACAACGGTTGCTGTGTATTCCCAAGAAGCAAACTCCATAATGTCTGCGATGAGGTCGTGTTTGTCAATCCATTCATCCGTTGCTTCGGGATAGTATTGCTTGATTTCGGCACGGATTGAGTTCTTTGAGGAAGCGATGTTCTGTTCAATCAGTTCGGCATCTGTCGGGTTCTTTCCTGTCTCAATCATTTTGTCAAGTTCGGTCAGTCCAAACTCACCGATGTAGATGATTTCGTCAGGGTCAGCGTTCTCCCAATCATCTTTGCGGTAGATAGTGCCGTTTTCGGTTTCAATGGTGTTTTCAAGGTACTTGTTGGCGTTTGCGGTCACGGCATTGACGATTTTCTCCTCTTTCTGTTCAAGCAGTTCGCCAAACAGCATTTGCAGGTCAGCGATAGCCTCTGAACACTTTTCCACATCCACGTTGGTAACCACATCACCACTTGCAACAATACGCATTTCTTCAAGGATGTTGGCAAGAGTGCCTTTAAGTTGTATTCTGCTTTCGTCTGTGAACACCATTACGATGTTTCCTATGTCGTTTTTGTAAATACTAACCATAATTTTTTGTTGTTTTAATTGTTAGACATTCTCGTGAATTTCGCAGGGTTCGCCATACTCGCAGTCACATTCGGGGCAATGGTCTACTCGCATTGTGTCGCTTTCAACATCGTACCAATACTGACCTCTTTCAAGAGGTTCGCCACATTTCGGGCAACAAATTGTATCCATATTGTTCTGTTTTAATTGTTAATACAAATGTTTAACCAAATTTAATTCATTTTTTCCTCACAAATTTCAATTATTTCTGAATAATTGTCTGGAAAAATCTGTTTGAGGTAATTGATATCCTCTTCACTGAACTCGCCTTTGGATGAATGGTAGTCCATTACGGCATATATTAAACCTTCGTCCACCCACATCCAAGCAGGTTTGTCCGCATAGCCCTTTTTGCGGTCGTTTATAAAATCAACAAGTGTTTTCATATTAATCGTGTATAATGGTTTTGCCTTCCAAAAGTTGGAAATATATGTTGGAATAGCGTTCCGCCTCGCTGCCCTCGCAGCACATCATACCTTCAAGGTAAAAGTCGATTGCCTCTTGGCGTTTCATTTTTTCGGTCTGTCCGTAACAAGTGATAGTTACGATATCGTTTTTCTTTGCCATATAGTTTTGTTTTATTGATTACATAACTTAAACCAAATTAACTTAATTTTTTCCATAGAATAAATCACTTTTTTTATAGAAAAAACATCCGATATTTGGTTACATATACGAAGGACGTATTATGCCAAAAAAACCACCTCATTTCCAAGGTGGTTTTTTCGCTTATAGTTGTTACATTTAAAAAATTTCCTTGTAGTTCGTTCCTGTGATTTCTTTTCCGAAGTTGCTGAGGCAATGGTATGACGTGATTTCGTCCACCATCCACATCCTATCCAACGGAAAAGTATCAGCGTCATCCCTGCCCATCTCGATTTCCAAGAGGAGTCTGTGGTTGTCGATTTTGATTTTGATGATGTACTCTCCCCATTTCTGTTTGCGGGCGTTTTCACGTGCTTGCTCGACAGGCATTTCGTCATCCCCAAAACGGAAGCGGTTCTCTGTGTCAAAGTGAAATTTTGACAGGTAGACCTCAATTTCTCCGTTCTTTTCAAGGGTCTTGAAGATGTTCCTGTGGTCTATAATAATGTCGCCTTGATGCTGTTTCATATAATTGTATGCGAACACAGCAAGCAGTTGGTCGAGTTTAACCTCCATTGTTTCATCGATTGTTGCCATATCTTTTAAGTTTTAGATTACAACCCTATAACCAAAATTACTCCTTTTTTTCCTCGTTTTCCGCAAGTTTTTCGCAATAATCGTAAAGTTCGTCCCGCATATCCTCTATAACGAAGTCTGCTGCCTCAACGATTTGGTCATAGCGGAAGAATTTGTCCACATCGTATTTGCCACGCCCACAAAACATTTGCTCGGCATTGGGTGTATTGATTGTGTTGGTTCTGCTGAAAAGGACACAGATTTTGTCACTATTTCGGTGTTCGTAAACGGCATAGTGCTTGATGAAATTGTAGTTGTAAAACAGGGAGAAAACATAACCCTGCTCACGGCAATTCTCAAACCTGCCTACGTATATCTGAACATCCTTATGGTTAGTGCCACCCTTTTGGATGTAACCAATATATCCACGTACAATGGCAAGGATAGCCTGTGCCTTATAATTTGCTCCGTCATTCAGATAACTTTCAATTCCGATAGCCATAATGATTAATTTTTTAATTACAAGGTTAGAAGGTTTTGGTGTTCTTGAGTTGTTTCTCTGTGAGAAGGTAACGGAAATCCCCGAATACCAAATTCTGAAGTGCATTTACTATCTGTTTCATTTTTTTGTGCTTTTTTTATATCTTCCTTTTTTTGTGCTTTTAAGTTGATTAATTCTTTTTAGATTTTCAATTTTACGTTGTTTCTTGCTTTTCTTTCTTTTACCCTTTGCTGCCGTGAAACCACCCATTTTGACAGGTTGGTAATTGTTCATCGGGTTTTCGGGATAAGCCCCCATATAATAGGGGTTATCTAATGATGACAGCATTGCTGCAAATCCCATTGCGTACATAGACATTAAACTTCTCATACTCATAATTTGTCTTGTTTAATTGTTACAATAGTATAACCAAATTAAGATTGTTTTTTCCATAAAATAATTAAGGAAAATTCATCTTGTTTTTGGTTATATATACGAGAGGGATAATACTAAAAGAAAAGCACCACTCATTTGAGTAGTGCGTTAGTTTGTTAATTCATTTCGTTTTATTCGCTGTCCTTGACGTACTCTATGTGTGTCGTGCAGTGGTCGTCATTGTAGGTTGCCGTCTTGTTTTTGTTGTATACGGGGTCAAGGATGTCGGTGTTCTCGATTTCATATAACAGGTTGAACAGACTTCGTGTAACATAGAAGTCGTCGCAGTTGATTACAATTCTAACTCCCATTGTTTAATTCCTTTCTTTTTTTATTGGTTAGTTAAGGTCTGCAAGGGTATAGATGCCCTGCTTGATTTTCTTTCGTGTTTCGGCAATGTTCTCGCCAAGAAACTGATTGCGGTATTTGCCCGTAGTGGCGGAGCAGTCCCAAGAATTTTTGTCAAGGGTAACACAACCGATTTCGTCAATGACGGCAATAATTGTGTTGTAGGATTTGAACACAGACCTACGCCCCTTGTCGGTCATTACATCCACAACAAACTGATTGGGCACTTCATCGCCCGTGCGAGGGGATTTGAGGTTGTAGACATTCACTTGTACGTTCTTGTTGATTTTCATATTGTTTAAATTTTAATTGTTACAATTATTAAACCAACTTTTCCTTATTTTTTCTTCAGATATGCGAAAAAAATTAGCAGTTGCATATTATCCATATATTCCTCCAAATCCCACATAACATCATCTTCGTCAATGACTTTCACCCGCACCATATCCTCGCCATTGCTGATATACTCACATATCCAAACAACAGACTTTATTTTGGTCACTTTTTCTTCATCGCCATCCGAAAGTTGGTAGGTTTGGCGTTTATCTTCTGGGATAAAGATATATCCACCTGCATCGCAAAGCAGTTCCTCAATTTTCAGCATAATTTCGTTGGTGCTTTCCTTGACACATTCACACTTGGTAACTGATTGCATAATTTCCTCAACCGACAGGTTAGTTTTCAAATGACCTTTCGCTTTTTCGGTTTCAATCATATCTCGATATGTACCCATTGCGTCATCCATACTGATAGCGATAAGACGTGTGTTTCCAAAGTTAGGGTTTTCAAAATCGTAGACATTCATAATTGTTAAGTTTTAAATTCAGTTATATAACCCGATTTTCCGTGTTTTTTCTCCAAAAAAAAGTAAAAAAATTCAATCTGTTTTTATGGAAAATCCGCCTGGTTTCTGGTTATACATACGAAGGGGGAATTATGCACAAAAAAAAGGTGGCGTAGAACGTCACCTTTCGTAACAATCAAAACTTAAAACTATATGAACTCAGATTTCGCTTTTTCCACAAGGACGGCAATTGCCTCCTCGTAGATTTTATCTTTCTCTTCTTTGTAGTTTAAGGTCGTGCAATCTCTATCAGCAAAGTAGTTTGTGAATATCTTGCTTATCTTGTCAATGACATACCTATTGTTGTAAATGGTGCAGACCGCTTGGAATAATTTGTAAGCACTTTTATTTCTTTTGTTAGTCCATTCGTCTGTTTCGGGATTGGATGATTTGAGAAACACCATATTGAACTGCGGTACGTCAAGACTCATATCTCCAAACATAGCGGAGCCGTAGTGCCTTAAAGTGAAGTATTGGTAATCGTAGCACACGCTGATTTCGTTCTCATTCTTGCGGTCGTAGGTGTATTCAAAACCCAAAAGACCTTTGAGAATTTCGGTAATGTCGGCAGTGCTCTTTTCTTTGATTTGCTTGATTTTGTCATTGTATTTGGTTCTTGCTGCATCAAATCGGTCAGAGAAAGGTCGCATAAACGGCATACGTTCAAGATACCAATCACCCAATACTGACTCCACCAAACCACGCATTTTGCTTTCAAGTTCGGCAATGGAATTTCGTGCGACAAGTTTGTCAATTTTGCTACTTTCAACGGAGGCGGGTTTCGCCTTGCGTACAACAACAGATGTGATGTATTCATCAACCATTAAGTAGGACAACGCCAAGTCTTTTTTCTTTGGTTTCATAATTGCGTTTTTTAATTGTTACACCCCTATAACCAAATTAAGGTCGTTTTTTCCTCAAATTTTTATACTCAAATGAGTAGTTTATCTTTTCTTATTACGTTTTCCTCTGTTGCCCAAGTATTGCCCATAGGTTTTAGGGTCACTACGTTTCTGTAACAGGTTAGCAGGTACTTCGTACCTTTCCACCATATAGAATGGGTATGTGTAATTAAGATGTGTATCTTCCATTGTTAGAACGGTAATTCGATGTCTTCGGGTCGATAAGATTTGCCGTATTTGAGGGCAACTTGGAAATAGGTAATATCGTCTTCTGCGCCGAAACCTGCATAGTCTCTGATTTCGTAGGCGATGTCGGCGTTGCTCGAAACCACATCCATAGTAGGATAGGTCATAATAAGTTTTTCGGGTACACCCTCATCTTCGGGGTCTTTATGGAGGACGGCGATACCGTCGTAGAATTTGCCGTGATAAAAATGCTCGTCGTCATCAGCGAAAAGATGATTTTCCACACCCTCTGTCGGGTCGTCGCAATTCGACAGGATGATTTCGTCGTCTATAAATTTGAGTTTACTCATATTGTTTAGTTTTTAATTACACTATTATAACCAAAACTTATTTGTATTTTCCTTGAAATTAAGTTAAAAGTTTATGGAAAATAACCCAGGAATTTGGTTATACATACGAAGGAAGGAAACATAAATTGGAAAGCCACCCCAAACTCTCGGAGTGGCTTTCGCTGTGTAAGTAAGTAAAATGACTAAATTCTATTTCAAAAATCCAAGTTCGTAAACCATCGGACGCATTTTGTCAGCCAACTTGTCAAACAATACCTTGAACTCTTTAAGTTCCTCTTTGGTAGCCATAGCCTTGATTTGATACCAGCCACAATCCCAATTATTAACTTGGTATTCGGGATGTTCCTCGTTGTACACTTTTCTACGGCTCATAGTAGCGTCAAGTATCT
>Ga0326513_10000131_pt1 | contig 58938 bp, 100 predicted proteins | sample 2_2465_0518_D_FD_203654 | JGI IMG/M metagenome (GOLD analysis project Ga0326513, IMG submission 203654) | Bovine rumen microbial communities from UC Davis, California, United States - 2_2465_0518 | ecosystem: Host-associated > Mammals > Digestive system > Stomach > Rumen | place: USA... | reverse complement strand
GTCGAAGAGGGCGCGGTTCATTTTGCTGCGCTGACAGTACCTTTTTCTTTACCCTCGCTTAAAAAAAGTGAGGGGTCTGGTTGCCGTCAGCGCTCGGTTGAGCGTTTGAGATCGATTGCTTTAAATATTCACGATAACACGAGCGCGACTGTAAGTATCATGGCCCGCCGTCATTAATGCGAGGAAATCCTGACGTGTAAAGCCCGACAGTCTGAAGACCTCCTCTGGTTTCATCCCGAGTTGCTTACCGATCTCGTCCACCGTCTTGCCCTCATCGAGCAGCTGCTTCACGATTGCCTTCATCGGTCCGAGCAGGTGCGTACCTCTTGCCCGGTTGTGGGTGATGGTTCCGTAAACATCGGCGCTCTGGTCGCCATGATGATCCACGATCACGACGGGCACCTTTCCATTCAGCTTCGACAGCAGGGGTTCGCGTCCGCTGACCGTCCATCTGTGGAATCCGTCGATGATGGTGTAGTCTGGCTTGCATACGATTGGCAGCGTCCAGCCGTTGGTGAGAATGGATTGCACCAGCAGGCGAAGGTTGTCCTCGCTGACCTTGTTGGGGTTGTAGCCGTTGGCGTGAAGCATTGTGCGATCGACCCATTGAAGTGACGATAAAGGGGCGAAGATATCCATGAGTATCTGTCCGGCCATTACGCCCTGCCCCCTTTCTTGATGGACAGGTTGTAATCCTGGTAAATACTTGTCCAGAGTATCCGGAGTACACGGGACTTGGGGTCGCCGTACAATAATCCCTCGTACATCTTCTTGTAATGCTTCTGGGTCGCGATGCCATACGACTTGATGAACAAACCGCGCCATGAGCCGATTTTTGCCTTAGTATCTACCGCGATGTTGTACCGCTCGGGGTGTATGAACAGCATGTCCTTACACAGCGCGCAGTAGTCCTTCTTCTCCTCGTCGGCTTCCAGCTCTCGGCGCTTGCGTGATGAACGTCTGAACATCTCGCTGTCCCAGTACAGCAGGACGAGGTAGGCGTTGGGCTCCCGGCGCTGTATGCGCTCCCACAGTTTCGGGTCCGTCTCCGCTACCCAGCGCAATCCCTGGGTGGACATATCCCCGAAGAAGCAACAGAGGCGGAGCTGGTTCTTGCTCACGCCCGCCTCATACAGTCGCATATAGATTTCCGGGAAGTCCAGCCCACGGTCCTTGATGTACAGCCAGACGTCATCGTCCGACCAGTCGTAGATCGGATAGAGCCGTCCGTTCAGATGCTTCATGTCCATTTTCGCGATCACCTGATTGCGCGTCAGGGATTCGGCCGTGCGCAGTCCGATCATGGCGATACCGTCCGCGAAGGCTTTCCCGCAAAAGGTCTGATAGTTCATCTCGCCCGGATGCTTGAGGTATGGGCTGTGGAATATCGCATACGGGGGAGGATCGCGCATCCAAATATCTTCCTTCCCCGGCTCCCACGTTATCCAGCTCTCCGACGCGGACAGGTGGTCGATGACCGACACCTGTTTGAAGGGGAGGCAGAACCAGAGGAAGGGGACGCCGATGGACATGAACTTCTCGCGCCACTGTTCGGCGGCGCGCACCATCGAAGGGTACAGCCCTTCTTCGTCGATGAAGATCACCGTCAGCTGCTTCCCGTCGATCTCGCCTGCGCGTATCAGGTCATAGGTCAGGCTGGCCAGACACGCGCTGTCCTTCCCGCATGAATACGACAGGTACATCTTGCAGCCGTTGGAGAATGCGTTCTTGATGCGCATCTTCGCAGCGTCCAGGACATTGATGCTGCTCTCAATACTACGGATGGGCATATCACATGCCCCCGATCTCGTCAAGGTTGATGCGCTGGCCGCAGTGCGGGCAGACGATGGTTCGCGCTGTCCGGGTCTCCGTGGCGGCTGTGGGCGGCGGCGGCGCTGGCCTATCTGACACAGCTTCAGCGGCGTCAAGGCTCCCAGAGGGCCGTTGCAACGACGGACTGTCTGTCTCCCGCCCCGCGAGCGCTGTGTGGTCTTCACGCTGGCGCTCGTTCATGCGGGAAACCTCGTCAGAATCGAACAGACCGTAACTCTCCACGATGGCGTCTGCCTCTTTGATGGTGGAGGTTATGGTCTGCAACAGATCCTCGTCCCAGCCGGGGACGTCGATGTCGTCACCCAGCGTGCGCACGAGCTCCTCGAATGCGTCCATGTCGGTCATGCCCAGCTCATACACGCGGTTGTCGGCCATCATCAGCTTGATCTTCTGGTTCTCGGTCAGGCCCTCGCGCACTTCGCAGGCCGCGCTTTCCCAGCCGAGGCGCTTCATGGCCTCATACATGCCGTTGCCTATGAGGATGGTCCCGGTTTCATCGACCACCATCGGGCGTATCTGCTGGAACATGTCGAGCGAACGGATGTATTCACCGATCTGCTTATCGTTGTGCCGCCTCACGTTCTTCTCAATGGGAAGCAGGTCGGACAGCTTCTTCTCCACAAGGTTCATGCTGCCACCCCCTTCCGCTTCTCCCAAGCGTTCCAGAGGATGGCGAACAGTATGCCGGCGCCCACGAAGTATATGCGCACCGAGGCCATCAGCGTCCACATGCCCATGACGCCCAGCGGAATCAGCACGGCCCACAGTAGGATCAGCGCGGCGTTGATAACCAGGCCGACCTTTTTGCCAAAGGCGACATAGATGCTGTACATGGACGAGGACAGGGTGGACGCGCCGATGATCGTGATCAGGAATGCCTTGATGATGTTCAGCACCGGCGTGAATTTCGTCCATGCCAGGGCAAAGATGATGGCCATGTAGATGCCAAAGAAAACACCGCCCAGCGTGAACGCCCTTCTGACATTCACCCTTGCGGTGCCGTCCTCGTTCTTCTCGTTGTAATTGAGAATCTCAAAAAAATATGGATATGTGAAAGGTCCGGGCAGCAGCAGAATGGCTTTCCAGATGCCCTGCTTCATGCTGTCGCCATCGGCAACCATCGGTATGACGTTGAAATCGCCGCGGGAATGAATCATGGCGGCGACGGTCACGGCCACCGCCAGCACGTAGACGATGATCCAGCCCGCGCCGTCCGTCAGCACATTGCGTATCATGCCGTATTTCAGCAGGATGACCAGGAACACCACCGCCATGGCGTAGGCAATGAACATGCCGTAATCCTTGCCCAGCGGCGTGTCTGCGAATACGGTCTGTGTGCCGTTCATGGAGAGCCATGCCTGGAACACGCACATGATGCCGCACACCCAGCGCATGATCTTCGAGCCGAAGACCTCCCGGACCTTCGGGATTTTCAGAGCGACGGCGCCAAACAGGATGCAGGCCACGACGTTGCCGATCACCCAGATCAGGCTCGGAACCACGCCGTAGGTCTGCGTCATGGTGACGCCGTTCATCAGTGAGCCGATACCGGCCCAGGTTGCGCAGATCGAAAGCGCGTAATAGATCGTCGGATTCGCTTTGAATCTCTGCGTCAGATTGGGAAACATGAAAAAACCTCCTTTTGCCATCGGTTGCGTCCGGGGCGACGGGCGCTTTGAATCTCTGCGTCAGGAGTAAACGCAGACCGATTTGCCTCCTTCCTACGGAAGTGGCGTGATACGAATTCGAAAGGAATAGCCGCCTTATATGACCATCTGCCATCCTGAAGACGCTCCGAAAGAGACGGCATAGGCAGGCGGCGACCGGGGAGGGAATTTCCCGATCCTGCCTCATGGGCAAATAAAAATGTGTGCCGGGCGCTGCACACACGCCCAAGCACACAAATTCATCGTGAAGATTCTACCACGCCGAAGGGATGTTGTCAAACCCCGCAAAAGGACAGGATTCGGAAGCTGTCAAGGGCTTTTCGTGCGGTCGAACAGCTTTTTCAGCTTTTTCATGGTCTGCCACTCTCCGAGCGGCACTTCCACCGTCGTCCAGCGCGTGGAGCACTCCGCGCACACCCTTCGCCGCCTCGTTCCCGTGTCAATCGGTCTGCTGTCGATGACCTTGGACGTAAAGCAGCCGCACTTCGGGCACTGACCGGCGCCTTTCATGCCTATCACTTCCCGTCGCTGTCGAGGCATTCCCCCTCGAGCATTCGGTCGATCATCCTGTCCTTTTTCTTCTGGAATATGGCCGCGACCTTCGCGTTCGCCGCGTCGTTCAGCACCCCCTTCTTCAGGACATGCAGCATGACTTCAATGTCGGCCACTTCCTCCAACACATGCTCATACGCTTCGGTCATCCTGACCGGCGTCTCCCCGCGCATCGAGCGCACCATTTTCAACGACGACTGGCACAGCTCCGAGGATTCCTCAGCCAGCTGACGGAATATGTACTCCTCGCCGTACTGTTCGACGATCTGATTCATCCAAAGGCTCATTTCTCCGTGTCCTCCTTCCCGGTCCGCTTCACCGACACCAGCATCACGTCGCCGCCGAACATATCGGCGTAAATCCGGGCCTGCTCCTCATGCTCATAGCCCTTTGCGTCGTGGATGTCGCTGCCCCATATGGCGGTGTACACCTCCTTCAGGGTTCCGTTCACAAACTCCCTGATGCCGCTCGGCTGGAAGCCCAGCAGCCACAGGCCGTCCTTTCGTATCAGGTACAAGGTTCACGCCTCCATTCTCATGTGCGCTCCACAGATGGAGCAGCGCCGTTTGTCGTGAGGGTTCTTGTGGCACAGCTTCCCGCAGTGGGTGCACTTCCACCGCGCCCGGCCCTCGTCGTTGGTGTAGTAGTGCCAGAAAGCATCGATCACCGGCTCATATTTGAGCGTAGGTGCATTATCAATCAGCTGTTGAAAGGCATCCGTCGTTTCAATCACGGTTTCGGCCTTTTCCTTCAGCGCATCAGCATCTATCGGTCTCATAATTCTACCTCCTGACGTTTCGTATCCTGTCGCACTTTTTCCTCTCACCGCAAAAGATACACATGAGGCCATGTGTCTGCGCCAGACAGCGATTGAACATGATTCGCAGAGATTCTCTGTGACTGTCGATGATTTTGTCCTTATCCCTCAGCTCCGAATGCAACTGCTTGATCTGCTTTTCCAGATTATCGGCTTTCCTCGTCGCATCGGAGGCAAGTGCTTCCCGCATCTCGTCAAGATTCACGATTCGCTCCTCCTTCAAGTATGGAATCATGGAGCCGTGGGCAGGCCGGGTCCGAATTGCATTATGGATAATTATGTGAATGTGTGCCCGCCCACAGCGCCGGTCAGATGATTACCGCACCTTCTTCATGATCTCACCCCCTCCTTGCTTATGCTCCGCAGGCGCTTCAGCACCCGCGCCCTCTGGGCTTCGATGTCGGCCAGCCTGCGGTCATACTCACGCTTTGCGACTTGCTTCTGATGATCGAGGAAGTCCAGCTCCCTCTCGATATCGTGCCGTCGCTCCTCGGGTGTTTTCACCCGGATATGCTTGTCCACGTTCTCACCTCCACGAATCCGAAAGCCTGTCCTGATTCGTCGGCCGGCGCCACCAGCAGCGCCAGGTATAGCCGAAGTCTGCCCTGGCAAAGAATGCATCCCTGTCATCCTCCAGCTTCACGCTGATGCCCTCATAGGGCATGTCCAGGATCGCGGCCTTTTTGACCTCGCCGTCCTTCTGCTCGATCACGACGGTCTGACCGCGTTTCAGGTCGCAATACCTCATGTGCTTCTGCCTGATGCGCTTCAGCATCGACGATGGCCAGTAGTGGCCGGGGATTCCGATTCCTCCAAACATAGTCACACCCCCGTTTTGCACTTCAGGTAATTCTCTGTCGGCTCCCAGTCCGATATCACCAGGATAGCTGGATTGCCTTGATCATCAGGAAAATTGTCACAGATGAAGTCACCCTCCCCGATGTACTCACAGTGTTCGCAGCAGGCCGGATCACATATCCGACGTTCACCAAACATGCGCTTCGCTCTTCTCTTGCTCAATGCATCTCACTCCCATCTTCTGACATCCTATTGATCATCTTCATGATCTTTATGCTGTCACACATGATGTAATGGTCGTTGATGATCTGAAGTTCGGCATGGGTCGGCTTGAAATACTGTCTGGCCAGCTCCGTCACGCGGCGTATGCACTCCGAAACGTTGTCAGCCTGCAACTCCAAACCGTACACACTTTCCAGTGCAGTGGTGTAATCCTGCCGGCAGGTACACCGCTGGAATTTCCGACGAAGGATTTCCAGCACGAAATTCCCGTCTCCGCAGCTGGGTTCAAGGAAGGTGTGCCACGGAGAAAACACGTCTTCTTCCGGGTTCTCCCGTTCCAGCATGTCGCACATATCCCTGACCGTCCATGCCGGGGTAAAGACCTCCGTGGCCGTGCGATCTCTGCCGCTGCTGGATGTACCGTACTTTGCCATTGGTTCGCCTCCTCATTCGTGGGCATGACTACCGCATCCCAGCAGCCAGCCTATATCCACGCCCAGCGCCTCGGCGATCTGCACCGCATGGGCCGCGCTGGGCATCCGCTTACCGCGGATATACTTGCTGATCAGAGTGTAGTGCATCCCCGTCTTCTCAGCGAGTGTGTGCTGCGTCATCGGGTGGTGGTTCTGCTGCTTGTAGCGCAAGCCCTTGCGGACGCGGTTTCCGAAACCCTGCATGAATTCCAGATCATCCATCCTGGGCGCCCTCTTTGTCGAGCCATGCCCGGAACTTCAGCCAGGTCACGACGTCGCAGTCCATCCCAAGGCCGTCCCGGCTCCTGGCTTCGTCGATGTCCCGCTTCATGACGTGAAGCGTCTTTGCCGTCAACAGTCCGTGGCAGTGCTGCATAATCCAGTCCGTCACCAAACCGGGCATATAGGTTCTGCGTCCGATGCAGTAGCGCACCGCGCAGTTGAGCACAGCCCCGAAGAAATCAATCTGATCGGGCGCGATCATAATGCTTATCGGCTTCACCTTTTCCACAATACCGTCTCCTTCTGCTCGTCGCTCGGTTTCTGTGTCCAGAGGACCCAACGAGCCTGATAGATTGATTCATACCTCCGCATCAGGTCTTCAACAGCGTGCGACAGCACCCAGCCGCCCTTTACCGAGCTCGTCGCCCATTGCACCCAGAGCGGGTTTTTGTCCTGATCGTCGCTGGCGAGATAGGCCTTGACCTCTTCCAAGGTCATTGTCTTCGGTGTCTGCTCTTCCAGCAGGGCGATTGCTTTATCAATCGTCTGGTCTGTTGCTGACCCCTCTAAGCAATCACGTTTCAAATATCGCAGTTCAGCGATTACCTGTTCGCGTTCCGTCATTTCCATTTCACCGCCTCCCTCTGCCAGTAGGACGGGCGCGACGTCCAGCAGCGCCACAGCTTTCCCATGAATCTAAAGTCCGCTGCGATCTGTCCGCACTCGCCAAGCGTACAAAAGCAACATAGTACCTGCGTCCGAAACAGCTTCTTGTGGGATTCGATCTGGCAGATTTTGACCTCCATGACCTTTGGTTGATCAACGAATTCCAAGTATAGAATGTCATTGCCTTGATTTTCGAGATCGTCACGGGTCATTATCCTTGCTATGTCAGTCATTCCAATTCACCGGCTTTCCGCACCATCTGCAAAATGCGTCATCCTTGTCAATCGGTTGCCTGCATGCCCCGCATACATGCCACCAGCTGCCATGACCATCATATTCAGTGTTACCTTCAATATCAGGCGTCACCGGCTCCGACGCTTTCAACAAGATGATGGCGTCATCAATTATCCGTGCGCTCTCGATATGGCCAGCCCTTGTTTGTTTGCTACTGGCTATCCCTGCCAAAGCATGAAAATGGGATCGAAGCTCTTTCAACCCTTCAATGGTCTTTACACGCTTCTCCTGCTCAGGCATCAATCCCACACTCCTTGCAATCGTTCACGGTGTCTTCGTCCAGCAGGGCCAGCGCGTCTATCTTTAGTCGGTTCAGGCAGTACGTGCCAGGGTCGCGATACGGGCACTCCGGACAGCGCATCTTGTCATCCGGATTTCGGACAATGCAGCAGCGAAGACCTGCTTTGACTTTCTCTCTATCAGGCATGGTCTGTCTCCTTTCGTTTTTCAACATGGTGAATGTAGCAGCACAACACAGCTTCGTAAGAAGCGCTAAAACCGGCAGGCTTCCAAGTCTCGCGCATCTCAACCCACATGGCACAGATAATGTCATCAAAGAACTTCTCAACGAACGGCCGTTTGTTATTCCTTGTGTCGAACAGGACTTTCCCGGTTCCCGCGTCCTTGGCAATCATGCGGCCATGGTACATGGTCGATCTGCTGTAGACGTCCCTCCGATCTTCCAGCATGTCAGCGACGGTCAACTTCACCAACGGCTTCAGCTTGTCGATATCAACCACCGTCTTCAACCTCCTTCCGCTGCTGTTCCCGCAGCCATTCCCAATTGTCATAGCAGCTGTGCGTCCTGTCCCGGCAATCCTCCTTGTTGTCGTACAGCTCGTGCATGTGCACGCCCCGGGAAGGATCGCCGTCACCGCGAGCATCCACGCGGACAAGTCGTGGGCCACGGCTCTGATAGATTCCGTATTCCGTGCCATCCCTGTGAGGGAGGATGTCCAGGGCGAACACGCGAATGATTCGCGGCCCGCCCATGGTCTCCTGACAGAAGAAATACTCTCCTGCCTCCAATGAAGGGTCTCTGGGGTGAGGAATATAGGCTTCGATCATCTGCCTTGTCCGATCATCCATCGTCCTTTGCCTCCTCGAAGTCCCGGCAATCCCGCATGAGCCGGTTGTACAACTTGGGTTCCTCGTTACCGAGCTCTTCCAGAACGTACATAGGCTTGCCCCTATACAGCTCGGTCACGTCGCCGCGGACATCATAGAAGCGGTTGCCGATCTTGGTAATGAAGTGCCCTTCCACCGGCTCATACATGATGGTTGCTCTATATTCACTCCAGAAGCGATCTTCCAGAATATCAGCGAACCAGTAACAGCAGCCATGAAGGAAGACATACTCGCTGCCATGGAACCGGCTAATGAACTTCAGAATCTTCTCATGGTCAATCATCAGATCACCCCTATTCCATCCACGCTGCGCCGCATTTCGCGCAGCGGAAGCTCTTGTGGCCGTTGTACTTGGAAACGCTGGCTTTCCCGACAGTCCCGCATGATCTGCACTTCCAGTCGATCAGCTTGGGTTTCGCATACTCGGTGATTTCCTCGTCCTGGATGAACCGCTGGCCGCACCAGTGACACTGCTCCGTGTCATAGGGCATTTCCCCGCAGGTCGGGCAGTTCGGAATCATCCCATAGCCATCATTCACGATCGGAAGCTTGACCGGCTCCCTCTCTGCGTACACCGCCCAGAGTTCGCGCCGGCGCTTTTCAACAGCTTCTTCGTGTTCACGCTCCGAGCGCTCATACTCCGCCCTGTCCCAGTAGGACACGCAGGCTTTGTCATCGGCGCGAATGGGTAAAGCCCAGCCCCGCATCGAGCAGTGATAGCCGTTGATGTCGTAATCCCCGCGTGGAAACCCATCGTTGTTGCTGGTGAAGCGTACACACCCGCCGCACTTCTTGTCACATACCTCTTCCGGGTAGATAAAGACATCGTCCCGATTCCTGCGCTCGGTTCGCTTTGGGACACCAGCGCCGAAATCCACCTCGTACTTGTGAGGGACAAACCGCTTGCCCTCGTGAAATCTCTTCTCCATCATTTCCTCCTGAACTTCCCCGCATAGGGGCAGGTCGCAAAGTGTGACATGTACCCGATGCCCGTCGCCGTCTGCGGGTCGCCCTCTATCGAGGCACTGACGACTTCACCGTTGGGCGTGACCAGCTTGTACAGGCCAGTGGCGCTCTGCCAGTAGGTCACCGGGTCCGGTTCGCAGGGCATTGACTTCCCGCCCTGCGTCCGGATCCAGCGAATAGGAGCGCCGCAGCCGCGACACGTTCCCATTGCCATCAGCACACCTCCCCGTCACGGTCCACGACATCCACCTTCTGGCCGAAGCGCTCCCAGATCAGAGCGGCCATCCTCCTTGCCTGCTTGATCGTCGGGAAACCGTAGGCCTCGTCCCGGTAGCGCGTCCAGTTGATGTATTCCGTCTCGTCGGGCGTCCCGATGCACTGTGTGCCCGATTCGTGGTAGTATTCCTTCCCGGCAAACCGAGAACGTCTGCGCAGGAAGAACCTGCTGCTCTGGTGCTTCATCTTCTCGCGTACCATGTGATACCTCCTATCCGAAGTCGAACATCAGCTGACCTGCATTCTTCTTTTTGCTGCTGACGGTGAAGGTCGGCTGATATGATTCGGCGGGCAGCAGCTCCGCTTCCGGTGCCGTCTGCTCCGCCTCGTTGGCCTTTGGTTCGCTGACAGCGCCCTCCGGGGCGCTCTCGCCGTCTGTCATCTCGCCTATATTGGCGATAGTCTGTTCCGCTGCCGCCGCAGGAGACGCCGTTGCAACGGCCTGAAACATAGCTCTTGCCTGCGCGATAGCCCTGCGCGTCGCCCAGACGGGATGGAAATACATCGGGGTATACCAGCAGCGGGAGGAATCCTCGCCGAACAGAACCGGGCCGACCTGCGGTTCCGTCAGGGTATTGCCGATCACGACGTACCCGGCACAGCCCAGGAGCGACAGCTGTATGTAGCACATCAGGGCCACTGTCGCGTCCACGTCCTGGGCCACGAATAAAGCCTGCTGTTGGTAGTTGAGCCCCTTGCTGCGCAGAATGTTCGCAGCGGCCACCAGTGTGGCACCGGCGCCACAGGCACAGTCATTGACTGAAATCCAGCCGTGCTTCTCGATCTGGCTTTTCAACAAATCCTCGTTGATGGTTACCTCGGCCATTACACGGCATACATCGTATGGGGTGAAGAATTGGCCTGCGTACTTGTTGCCCAGTTCCAGGTTCATGTACAGCTCGCCGAGGAAGTCACAGTCAGGAGTTTCCTCCATGCCCAGCACGATGTGGGTGAAGAATTCCGGAAACACCTTCAGTTCGTCCTCGCTGTACTTTTTCACGATGCGCATGTAATTGGCCTCGCGCTGATCGAAGAAGCGCTTGTCCACGGCATTGGAGATCGTGGTGGCCACCATCCACACCATGTCCTGCCAAACCTCATAGCGGGAATACCTGCCGCACAGCTTGTTGTACAGCTTCTCCAATTCCTTCTGACGGGCGGTATGTCCAACATAGGTTGCCATTACTGCGCCTCCTTTCGGGGCTTCCTGCCTTTGCGGTTGCTGAGCTTTACGGCCGCTTTCCAGCGAACCTTGAAACGTTCACAGCCATGATCGGCATTTACGCACTTGTTGAATGGACAGGTGAGACACACGTCGGCGACGTCCCTGTGATAGATCGTGGCGCTGCTGTTGTTCCTCTCCATCATCGTGTCACCTCCGCGAAGCTGATGCTCCCTTCTGGGATGCCGCGCTCATAAGCCAGCAGGCCGATGGTCGCGGCGATCTCCCCTTCAAACGAGCCCGCCTTGGTGATCGCCAGAAGCTCCTTTCCGTCAGGGCCGAAGAACACAATCCACTCACGTCTGCGCATGGTCGCCCTCCTTCTGCCCCTGTTTCGGCTCCCTGGCCTCCACGCTCAGCGCGCCGTCCGCGCCCCACATCTGCACCGTCATGTCCTGGACGATCTTTGTCCGCCACTTCCGCAGAATCTTCTCGCTCCGCTGGATGCCCACGGCTTCCAGTTCCTCGGCGATCTCGGCGAAGGTGTAGGGCTTCGCGTCGCCCCTGGGCTTTCCGTTCGCGTCCTCGTTGAAGTAATACATCCGGATGACGATGAATTCAGGCTTGTCCTCGAAGGGCGCTATGGCGTAATAGGTCTGCTGAAGCTTGTACATTTCGACCTCATACGCCTTTTTCCGCGCCTCGGTGAACATCTCAGCAGCCTCGATCTTGTCCACGACGCCGGTTCCCGGAGGCGGCGCCACACTGATGTCCTTCGACCGGCCGGTTTTGAAGAAATCGAACTCCTCGGGATGCTCCGCGATCCTCACGCGGTGGGCGAATCCTCGCAGCAGCCGTTCCATGGCGCGGTAGAGGTTGATATTGCGCTGCTGGGCTTGCAGGTACAGCACTTCACGGGCCCCGGCCTTCGCCGCCTCGTCGATGTACATCTGCTCCTTCGTCTTCTTCTTCGGCTGCGGCTGCTCGTTCGCCGCCGTGTCCAGGCGCTTTTCCTCACTCATGCGAAAAACACCCCCCACGCGATCATGAAGGCCGCGACCAGCAGACCGACCGCAAATCCCATGTGCGCGTAATAGTCGGCGTTGTGTCGCCTGTATGCTGCGGGCAGCACCACGAACAGGAGAGCGAACAGCACACAGTACACCGTCACCAGACGGTCAGCTATTCGTTTCAGCACGTCTATCCCTCCTTCGCTGCCCCCGGAAGTCGATGTTGCGGTCTTCGACGAACTCCGCGAAACGCTCCGCATCGTTGGCGGGTGAAAGCCGTCCCTCGCGGTAGCCCTGCCTGTAGGCCTTGTGGGTCGCATACTCCAACTTGTCCTGCCATGCGCTGTTCCTCAGGTGCTCGTTCTCTCGCCGCAGCTGCGTGGTCTCGCGCTGCACGTTCACGCGGTTGGCGATCACCAGGCCGCTGCCTGTCGCTATGCCGGCCGCAAACAGCAGGATTCCTCCAAATACGCTCATTTTCTGCTCCTTTATCCGCTTTCGCGGTCCATGTACTCTTACCGGGTCTCCGCTGTGGTTTCCGCCGCCTCCGGGCTGTCGGTCTATAGGGATATACCCTCGCGCCTACAGCCCGTGGAAACGACGCTCCTGCGGTCACCGGGCTAATTGTTGTCCGCCGCGAACGCAGCGGGGAACCTGCTGGCCATCACCGGCAACAGGGCCTTGGCAACCTCTGCGGCCTGCGGGTGAGCCGGGCCGGTCACTTCCAGCGCTCGAAGATCGAAGAAGCTGCGCCACTGGCCGAGGGTGCCGGTCACAATCAGGTCGGCCTTGGTGCTGTGGGGCAGCACCGTCCGCGCTTCCTGGGGCTTCATGCCGAGATGCAGCATCGTCGTGTATGCCGTCTCCGCGCTCATGCACTGGCGTTTCCACAGGCTGTATTTCTCCGTTCCCTCTTCCAGGAAACACGGTTCGATGACGGTGATCTCGTTCCCGAATTTGTCCTGTGTGTAGTTACAGTAGCGGGTGGATTCCTGGGCGAAGGACATCTCGCGGTGACGGACGAACTCATGGGTCACGCCCCTGTCCACCGTGAAGCGCACCGTCTGGCGAAGGTGGACGCGCTGCTCCAAACCATCTTTGAGGTCTGCGTAGGCGAGCTTATGAATCCTGCCATCTACGATGCGTTCTTCCTCCGGAACTATGTCCCCGATGAAGATCGGATCGATGGCTCCGCTGAAATACCACGCTGCCATTGAGTTCGATTCCATCAGTTCACGCCATGCCCGGATGTTGCCACTGATGATCGGTCGACTGGCCGCATCGGTGATGGACAGGCGAATGTGGTGACCGGTGTCTTTTTCGTGGCGGTACAGGCAGTAGGCTACGTTGTCCAGAATCTTGTAATCATCCACCATGAAGATGTAGTCGCCGTGCTCCAACATGGCGGTGTGCTGCATGGAAATCAGCATGGAGACGATCTTCTCCTTGCTGCCGTCCTTGATGGCGTCCTCGGTCTTGTAGCAGGTCCGGGCGGCAATCTCGATCACGTCCATGTTGCCGCGCAGCCCGCCCCTGGGGATGACTTCGAATGTGGGTTTGATGATCTTCATTTTGCCACCAGCCTTTCGCGCTCTACGAACTGCCGCGCACCGATGACGTACATCGTCGCCAGCAGCTGCTTCTTTCCGTCGTGCCTGAACAGCTGGGCTTGCCTGCCGAGCTCCAGTGTGACGGGCGGGAGCGGGTCGGCTGGATCCTGTTCCAGCCTCCGCTTCCAGTAGGACAGGTAGTTCATCACCTGAATCCTGTGGCTCTGCCACTTGGTAACATCCGCTGCGCGTTCCAGCACGTCAGGGGATGCAATCGAGTAAACTTTCATTCAGCACCTCCGTAATCTCCACTTCCACGCGGGGAATCTCCGCGAAGAACTTCTCGGCGACGACGGCGACGATCTGCGTGTCGTCCACGTAGGCCAGACCGTTCAACGCGTCGGCTATGATCTTGATGCAGTTGTCGATGTCGGGTTTCTTGGTGGGGCGAATCGCGCCGGCCAACTTTGCGGCCTGCTTCTTCTTGCTGTCGCCCTTCGCCAGCCCGTAGAAGCACCTGATCTTCAGCGCGACAGGATTTTCAATGATCGGCTGGCGGGGGCACTGGCGCTGGAACTCTACCTTGACCAGATTCTCATAGAGGACAGTCTTTTCAGGTGTGACGCCCTTCGTGAAATTCCCATTGCGGAACACCTTCGGTCTGGCCTTGCCGGTTGGCTCCCCCGGGACAGTGAATTTCATTCGGCGTCCTCCTCCCCGATGATGAAGGGCCCAGTGAAGCACTTGTGCCGGCCGCTGTTCCACTCCACTTCCTCGTCGCTCATTTGATATCCGAATGATGTGATGGAGGCGTAAACCATGTTCAGCTTATCGTTGTCTCTGTACTTGCCGCCGTGGTCATCGTAGGAGAGAGGATTATACTTGCTCTCGATCTTCAGCCAGGAATGGAGTGCCAGCTTGTAGAGCATCGATGGATTCGTCCGGGCATCCAGTATCTTCTTTTCCAGTTCGCCGTCAATGGTGTCATAGGGGCAATTGACGAGGACATAATCGGCAAACTCCATGATGGCCTCGGTATGCTCCTTGCTCGGGTGATAGTCTTCCATGAAGGCCAGCCGCAGCGCATAAGCCCGATTACGCATCTCCTCGCAGGCATCCAATTGAAGCTGTTTCTTCTGGCGCTTCCGCTCATGCTCCTGACGCTTCAGATTGTCCTCGGCGCTGTTCTCGCTCAACATGATCTCGTATACAGTGGCGTACTGGGAGCCGCGATACACGAACACATATTTGCCGGTTTCCTTCGGTTCCTTGGGCTTTGTGTAGTCGGCGTCCTTCGCGCCGATGGTGACGCCCCGGACGTAAGTGGTGCCGACCCCCATCTTGCCCCATTCATCGGGGGAGACGATTTTCGCCCATTCCTCGATCTGCGGCCGCACCTTCTCAAATTCTGTTTCGATCTTCTCGCTCGACTTTGCCTCTGAAAGCCGATAGCTGAAGTTGTTTGTTCCTGCCGCTTCCAGCACGTAGTCCCTGTTCTCTGGCTTCGTCAGGTTGGAGACGGCGACCAGGTCCATCAGCGTGGCTCCACGCGCTTCAGCCTCTTTCAACTTCGGCTGATTCAACTCACCCAGCTTCACGCGCCGGCGAATGGTCGTCGAGGACAGGCCGGTCTTTTCAACGATGCCCTTCACGTCCTCGCCAAGGTCCATCATCGTCTGCACGCCGCCCACCTGGTCGCTGATGGTCAGATCGTTGCGCTGCATGTTCTCGGTCATCATCGTGGCGATCTGGTCGGTGTGGCTCATTTCCACGATGGAACAGGGCAGCTCGTCCAGCCCAGCGATTGCCGCAGCAGCGAGGCGGCGGTGACCGATGATGACGCGGTATTTCTCCGGGTCGCCCGGCGAAGGCACGACGGTAAGATTCTGGAGAACTCCCCGCGCCTTGATAGACGCGGCGAGCTCTTCCAGATCACCAAGCTCACGCCGAGGATTATCCGGATGAGGCTCCAGCTTGGAGCGTGGAATCATGGTGCTCATTGCTTAACCTCCCTGATGTTCTCGATGATGCCCTGGGGGTAGCTGCTGCCGTTGCAGTACCAGCAGCCGTATTCAGGCTTGTACAGCCATGTGCCGGTCACGTCATACGGCTCGGCATTGACCGGGGTCACGGTCGCCGTGCCGTAGAACATCTTGTAGCCCTCACACGTCAGCATCGTCTTCGTCCTCCGTTTCCTCGTCGTCCTCGTCATCCTCGTCGGGATCCTCGGCGAAGGGCATTTCCTCTTCCTTGTCGTCATCCCTGATCGGAATCGGCTGGCCCTCCGTGGCAGCTTCGCGGAACTCGTCCCAGCTGTTGAACATGGACAGCTGCCCGGAGGCCTCCTCAGCCGACACGAGGCAGAAGTTGCCATCGTCGTCGATCAGCAGCTCCTTGTTGCTGGCCCTGCCGATGATATTGCACTTGGTATCAACGCGCTTGGTCATGGCCGAGGCGATTCTGGCGCTGATCTCGGGCTTCATGGCTTCGCGCTGGCCGGTGGGAGCATTGTCGTCGGCCACAACCACCTTTACCAGATCGATGTTGATCTTCAGGCCGATGGCGGCGGCGTCGATGTTCGTGGCAAGCATAGCCTTGAGCGTGGTCTGAAGGGTCGTGTCCAACTTGTGACGCATTTCGTCGAACTCCGTGTTGTACAGGGTTACCCGCTTGGAGGGGTCAATCTTAATCTTCATAGTGATCTCCTTTCTCAATCAGGGCCTCGGTGCCCCTGTAGGCGAGGATGAAGAAGGCCAGCATCATGGCGAGCAATCCCGCCAGCATGAGCACGTCGCCCATGGCGGTGAGTATCCACCAGATGGCCGGCTCTACCCAAATCGGCATGATCTTCATCTCCTCAAATCGTGGTCGCTGCGGACAGCCGGTAGTTTCTCGCCTTGTCCCGTCCGATGGCCATGCAGTAATCCCGGCTACGCTCTGAAATCCTGCTGCCCGTGGCTTCGTCAATGTCCGCCAGTTCGCCGATCTGCCATTCGCAGGAAATGATGGTGGGCAGTTTGTTGATGTAGCGGTAGTTGATGATCTCAAAGGCCATCTTTACATCAGCTGCGGTTGGCCGCATCTTCTGGCCGTCGTCACCGATTACCGGCTTGAACAGATCGTCGATGTACAGCACGTCGGTGGTCTCCACCTTGCCGATTTCCCGCTCGTACTCCTCAGCCTCGTACATGATGGCCTTCAGCTTCTTGCTGATCTGCGGCCAGACCACATACAGCAGCGGTTTCTCGTAGAGCAGTTTCCCGGCCACTGCGGTGCAGACGTGGGTCTTGCCGCATCCGGGCTGACCGCCGATGAACAGCCAGCGGCCATCCTTCACGCCCTCGGCCAGGTATCGGCGCGCCATGTCCACCATCTTCTGCTGCCATGGCTCCCGGACGTTGAACCGCTTGAAGGTGTAGTCCTTGATGCTGTTCTCAAGCCCGGAGGCCTTCATGCGCAGGATGCTCCGACGAATCGCCATGCAGCTGCATTCTGGATAACGTGGGTGGATGGTATCGCCCTCAATGTCCAGGAAGCCGATGCTGCCTCGGTTCTTGCACTTCGGGCAGTCGTAGCCGTCCGTTTCGTTCAGGTGCCCTGGCTCTGCGTTGTAGCGCTCGATCTTGCGGGCTTCAGCATCCCGAAGGGCGATAAACCGTTCAGCGGGCGTCATGGATGCCGCAGCCTTCATCTGGTCAGACAACAGTCTCGCCATCGAAGTACTGCTTGTATCCAGCGCCTTGGTCAGGGCTTCTCCGATTGGTTCCATTGCGGCCTCCTTTCTTGCTGGCGTTGTTCTGCTCCCGAATCAGCCAGTTTGTGATGAATCTCTTGACACCCCCGCGCGTCTTTCGATTGTTCCCGGCATCCCGGCTCCAACCTTCCATGTTCCGAAGCTGCTGCTCTATGTCCACGCCGGGATAGAGCTTCTTGTAGTACTCGATGTTCTCCAATGGCACGTTGTAGAAGCTGCCGTCCTGGAGCATGATGTTGAACTCGCTCGGTGTCGGTTTCTCCTGCTTCTTTTTCTGCGTAGAGCGCCCGGAATCGGGCGACTCTGCGCAAGAAGCTATCTTTCCCTCTATCTCATGGTTATCTGTCTCTATAGAGGTATCAGGAATATCTCTGTTATCTGTATCTGATCTCTTATCTCTACTCTCTAATCTCTTATCTCTTATATCTATATCTGTGGGGACATTTGGGGACACATCATCGGACACATTGTGTCCACCTTCCGGGAGAGCCGCCTGCTGCCTTGCGCGTATGCGGCGGTTCTTCTCTGCGTAATCTGTCTCGCTGCCAACCATGCTTTCGTGATCGGCCAGCACCATCGTCCCGTCCACGTCCTCATAGATCAAACCCAGGGCTTTGTAGAGATTGAGAGCAACACGGACGGTATCAGCTGAGAACCACTTGCAATCGCGCTGAATCTTCTCCACGTCGTAGGGAATCAGGCATTCACCGATCTTCCGGGAGAGCCTGCCGCCCGTGTTGATGGTTTTGAGACAGAGCATCTGATACAGGACAACGTAGTTGGCTCCGTCCTTCTGGGACATCAGGAAGTCAACGGTGTCGCTCGTCATGAACGAATCCCGAAGCTTTATCCAGAAGTAGCGCTTGCCTGTTGCCATGCTCGATCACTCCTTAGAAGGGCAACTCGTCGTCGTCCTCGACTTCCTGAAAGCCCTGACCGGACATGTCCATCCGCTGCTGCTCGTTGCGCTGCTGGGGCTGCTGCCTCTGCTGCGCCGGGGGCGGGCTTCCGTAGCTGCTGCCGCTGTCCTGTCGCGGGGCGACAAACTCCACATTTTCCACGATAACCTCGGTAACGTACCGCTTGGTGCCGTCCTGGGCGTCGTAGCTGCGGGTTTGGAGGGTGCCGACCAGACCAATCTTGTTGCCCTTGATGAAGTAGCGGTTGATGAAGTCGGCGGTCTGCCGCCAGGCCACGCAGTTGATGAAGTCTGCATCATACTGGCCCTGCGCGTTCTTGAATTTACGCTGACAGGCGACGGTGAACTGGCAGCAGGTGACGCCGCTTTGCAGCGTCCGATACTCAGGATCGCGGCAGATATTGCCGACCAGCTGCACTTGATTCATTCAGCATCCTCCTTGTCGGGGTCGGGAGCGCTCTGCGTCACCGGCTGTGCGTCGGTCTCCGATTCGGGCTTGCCGAGGTCGAGGATTTCCTTCAGGATGTCAGCCTTGTTGTAGGACGGGATGCTGTCGGCCCCGACAATCCGTTCCACTACCCGCAGGATGGTGGATTCGGCGATCAGCTCGTCGTATTCCTCGCGGGGAACCACGACCACGTCATCGTCGGTCTCGTCGATGTAGCCGTCCAGGAAGAAATTCAGTTCCTTCTCGTTCAGGGCTTCCTTGATGTTGTTCTCGCACTTATCGTTGTTGCACATGATTTCATCCTCCTTGATGATTGTTCCAGAGGTCTTCCATCGACCTCAGCTCGTCGGGCGGCAGTGTCTCGATGTCGAGGGCCTTTGCCTCGCTGACGGTGCCGTCTATCAGGTGCGACATTTCCTTGCTGTCCATGTCGCGGGTGCGCTTGTAGAACAGATAGCAGTTGCATGTCTTGCCGTTCTGCTCCACGGTCTTGTAGCAGCGGGTGTAGGGGTAGAACCTGTCGATGTCTGCCGAGGCCGGGAGCATGGCGCCGTAGGCGTTGCCGTCCTCGTCCGTTTCCACCGTCCCGTACTTGACCACCAGCTGCTTCTTCACTTCCTCGTCGGAGGTACCGAGCGCCGTGGCGATCTTGTTCACCAGGACGTGGAAGTAGGCGTTGGCATCCATCGACCGGGGCTTGCGATATACCTTGATTTCCGCGCTGATCTCCTTCTCATGCAGCCGGTCATATTCACCCCGGAAATCGTCCTCGGTTTCAATGGTGATGCGCTGCCGGCCACCGGCCAACAGTAGATGATCGACAAGCCTGCCCCTGATTTTCATGGCAACACCCACTTCTCTCTGTACAGATTCAGAAGCCCCATTCCGCGAACGGAACCGATGAAGTCGTGAATGAACTCGCTGATGTGTCGGCTCTGTTCGCGCTGGTACGTCTCGATGTACACGTCCTCGCCATCGGAAACGAGGTATTGGAACTCCCGCGCCTCGGGCACGAGGTAGAAGTAGACCGGATGCTGGGAGCAATTCAGGTATTTGCCGTACAGGTCGACGCCGTTCATGCTCTTGTTCAGGAACTTCACGTCGTAGATCACGCCGGCCTTCAGCGCGTCGAGGATGCCGTCCAGCTCGAAGACCATGCCGTCGACCTCGATGTCCTTTTTATACCGAACCTGAATCTGTGCCCCGCGAATGATGTCGGCGACGGCCAGCGCGCCTTTGCGCCACTTCGCGTCACTGCGGATGGTCTCGCCATTGGCGGCGCGGTAAACCCTGTCCTCAAAGGTGCGCCCGTTCAACATGGCCTCGGTTTCCTCGACGCCCTGGCGGTTGAGGGTGCGAATGAAGTCCTCCATGGCGCTTTCCTCGCAGCCCTCGAAGCAGTCATACACGTACTGCCACGATTCCAGCAGGGTCTTGGTCATGTGGTACCGCTCCATCACTGTCCACCATCCTTGGGAACATAGCCGCCTGTCTCCTTGGAATACTTCAGGCCCAGCTCCTTGCACTTGGCGTTCAGCATGGCGCCGGATTCCTTCTTGGAGGTCAGTGCGTGTTCCAGATTGGAGATCAGGTCAAGCGCCTGGTTCGCCGTCTCCTGATCCTTCACGCTCTCCACCAGGGCACAAACGTCGCCCATGACTTCCACGTACTTGGCTTTCTGCGGACCGTAGGCCTCGTTCTCGGCAATGATGCTCTGCCGGGCCTTGTCGAACAGCTTCGTCATGAAGTCGTTCGGGGTGCTGTCGTTCAGCACGGGGATGGGCATTTCGCCGGTGATGCCATGGGTGCCCTTGGCGAAGTATTCCTGGGTGGGAGAGAAGCAGATCATGCGCTTGTTTCCGATCATCTGCACGTAGCCGCCGAAGTCGCAGGGATTCCAGACGGTGTTGCGGCAGCTGCCCTCGCACATCAGGCGCTGGATGGGGTTGCCGTCCTTGTCGGCCTGCTCCACGCTGTGGAAGACGTAGATCACGTTCTTCTTCAGCACGGTTTTGATCTTGTCGGTGAAGGAGGCGAACTCGCTCTTGACGTAGCCGAAGCCCTTCAGGCTGTTGAACTGGCCGGCCTTGGTCTTGGCGTCGGTCTTGGTGCGGAAGGCCCAGTCCTTCAGGAAGGTCACGAACGACCCGCCAGTGTCGATGATGATGGTGTCGAACTCCTTCATCTCCGGGGAGTCGATGTCGGTCAGCACTTCCTCGTAGGTGTTGCAGACGATGGTCGGGGCGCGGTGGGAAGCCCGGACGCGGGACACGCCATCGTCGAAGTCGATCAGCACCGGGTTCGGTGCGGACAGGGCCAGGGTGGTCTTGCCGACGCCGGGGGAGCCGTAGATGATCGCGGAGAAGGTCTGCTTGCTGAAGTCCATGCTTTCGGGTCTGATGATTGCCATAGGTTACTCTCCTTTCAGTGCCGTGGCGTACTGCCACAGCTCGTCCTCGATGACATACAGTGCGTTGAGCTGCCGGGCCATGGGAACCGCGGCATTCGCCTTGATCAGGGCTCGAATCGCCTGCCGCACACGGCGCTGGGCCCGTTCTACGCCGGTCTGGTCAACAGGCGGCAGCTTGGCGGTTTTAATGTGCTTGCTCATGTGGCCCTCCTATTCCACGAACGAGTAGTGGCAGAACGGACAACCAGTGACCAGTCGAGTGCTGGCCTGCTCGACGCTGATGCCGGGGCTGATGTTGTGCTGGGGATCCGGTGCCCGGTAGATGTTCGCGCCGCAGCTGTAGCAGAGGCCATCACTTGGGGCAAAGTGGGGCGCTTCGATTTCGTCGCAGTGCGCTTTCTGTGCGGCTGCGGCCTTGATAGGGTCATAGGTCTTATCATTCATGGTTGAATACCTCCGTAATAAGGGTGTCATGGGTGCAGGGCTGTGACAGCCAGTCGACACGGTTGTAATGATCGGAGCATCTGTCGTCATCACCCGTTCGAGGGCACTTCCCGTTGTGTGTAGCTTTGCATGCCTCGCAACATAGCGCGTCAACTTTCTGATCGAGGTCGACGTTACCGTTGAGGAATCGGTCGAACTGTTCATCGGTCAGTTCTGCCAGCTCCGCCACGATCACGTCTCGGTTGGTCATAGGCTCCAGGCCGATGGCATTCAGCAGCTTCTCGGGAATCTTCACTTCGATGCCTCCTTACTTTGTTTTTTCAGATCGAACAGGATCAGATGTTCAAGGTAGTCCTGGACGTTCAGGTTGATTGCCTTCAAGCGCCGTTGCAACGCCTCGTATACCGTGTCGTCAACTCTGCACTGGATTCTGTGCTGCTTCATCCGGACCGGCTGCTTCACAGGCTTCGGCGCTTCCTCCTGGAAGTGGGTCATCAGTGCACTCATGGCGTTACCTCGCAGCTTCGCGCCGGTTTCCTCACCGTGAATGCACTTGCTCAGCAGCGACTTGTCGCAACGGGGGTAAATGGTCTGAACCACCTCCAACATGTCCATCAGGGGAATGTGCCGGCGCTTCACGAAATCACGCAGCACCTTGACATCCGGGGGCAGTTTGGTTACAATGGGCATGGGTTGAGTGGATGCCGATTCCCCGCCCATCTGCGGTTCCTGCTGTTCCAGCAGCAGGGCCGCGCTTTTTTCGCTCATTTCGAGCCTCCTTTCTTCGGGCGCTTCCGGTACTCGATCAACCACTCCTGGAAGCGCCGTTCGTTCTCGGGATTCTGGTAATACCGCATCACCGCTTCAAGCCCAACCCGGCCGATGTCCTCGCGGACACAATCGGGAATCAGCTCCGGGCGAATGACACATTGGCTGAGGCCTATCACAGTGGTTTCCGTGGTGTTCACCCCCTTTTCTCGCTTTGTCGCATGTCATGCGACACACTGGGTAAAAAAAATCTCCGTGGCCTCTTTCGCCGTCAGATTCAACACCTTCACGATGGCATTGGCTTCGCCGATCAGAAGCCCAGCGCCATTGTCTTTGAGCTTTCTGTACAGCGTAGCACGGTCGATTCCGATCATTTCTGCCAGTTTGGTGAGGTTCAGACCACGCTCAACCAGCTTGGCCTTCAGGAGATTCACGTTGACGCCGCCCATATTCTGCCTCCTTTCCGTCGCATGTCGTGCGACATTTATATAATACAGCACAAATTCGACATTGTCAATACTTTTTTCGCGTTTCATGCGACTTTATTTTTGTTTCTATATATACGGCGTTGCAATTTTGCGACAAACGTGCTATAATACCCAGCGTAAAGGAGTTGAACGCAATGGTGACAGGACGGCGTATCAAAGAGCGAAGGCTTGCCCTTGGCATGTCTGCGGATGATCTTGCCGAGAAGCTGGGCAAGAACAGAGCCACCATATACCGCTATGAAGGGGACGAGATTGAGAACTTCCCCGTGTCAATCATTGAGCCGCTGGCCGAAGTGCTGCTTACGACGCCGGCATATTTGATGGGATGGACGGATGATCCTTCTGTTGCACGAATCGAGCCCGCCCATGAGGACGAGCCCGAACGCAAAGAATTCAACCGTCTGTTTGACACTCTGTCTGACGGGAACCGTCGTCGGATTCTTGATCTGATGCAAGCGCTCGCAGCAGGCCAAGAACAAAACGACGATTCGAAGGGGTAAGCCTATCGAATAGCTCCTGGGGATTTGCTTTCGTGCTGGTATCCATAAGTACACCCTCCTTGCTTTTTTATTTGCTCAGAGATATTAACAAACAAATACAACATGACAATGACTTTGAAATATTCTTCCGAAATAAGAAATATTTGGAGGGTGTAGACATGAAGAGGAAAATCGCTATTGCCATGATCGTGTTTCTTCTGCTCGGATTTTCTGCCTTTGCAGAGAAGTCATTTGATGATCTGTGCAATGAATATGACCAGTTACTTGTCCGTATTTCGACATGCAATGAAATCATAAGTGCTTGTGAGGAGTATCTTGCCATCAAAGCTGAAACCAGTCTCGATACTCCTGAATTGAAAACAGCAAGATCAAAGCTTCACCTGCTGGATGTGATACCATACAAGAAAAAAGCTCCTGAAATCAGCTACGTTAAGACAGCTTTGGAAATTGAACAGATGAATTTGGAATTGTACCAGCAGGAGGCCAAGGCAAAACTGTTACAACAAGGGGAATATATTGCCAAGTTGGTAAAAGAAAACGATGATTTGCAGAAGAAAAAGGATAATCTTGAGGAAAAGATACATGCCTTAGAAGCAGAAGCAGCTTCAACCGATTCGGAATCAGGGAGTGATTAAATGGCGAAAAAGCAGAAGTCGTCTATGGTTCCGATAACAGCGGCCATCTATGCCCGGTATTCATCCTCGAATCAGAATGATGCCAGCATCGAGCAGCAGATTTCGGAGTGCAAGACCTACGCCCTCCAGAACAATCTCACCGTCGTCGCGGAATATGAAGACCGCGCCATGACCGGCCGTAACGACAAGCGTCCAGGATTCCAGCGCATGATCCGCGCCGCAGAGCGCCATGAGTTTCAGGTGCTCCTCACCTACAAGAGCAATCGCCTGGCACGGAACATGCTGGATGCGCTGCGCTATGAGAACAAGCTGGACAAGGCCGGTGTGAAGGTCGTGTACTGCAAGGAGGACTTCGGGGACAACGCGGCTGGCCGTCTGGCCTTGCGCATGATGATGTCCATCAATGAGTTCTACTCCGACAATCTCTCCGAGGACGTCAAGCGGGGAATGCTGGATGGCGCTCAGAAGTGCAAGGTGGTCGGCTCCATCCCCTACGGTTACAAGAAGGGCCCGGATGATCGCCTGGTGATCGACGAGGCCACCGCGCCGATCGTGGTGGAAATCTTCAAGCGCGTTCTCAATAACGAGGCCTACATGGACATTGCCCGGGATTTGAACGAACGTGGCCTGAAAACCGCACATGGCAAGCCGTGGGGCAAAGGCTCATTCCTGGGCATCCTTCGGAATGAGCGCTACACTGGAACCTATATTTTCAAGGACGTGCGCATTGAGGGCGGCATGCCGCAGATCATCGATCGGGAGGTGTTCGACGCTGTGCAGGAGATCAGGAAGGAACGCAACGCATTTACCGGCAGGCATCGTAGCAACAACGACTTCCTGCTGACCGGGAAACTCTTTTGTGGCCAGTGCCTCAGTCCGATGGTCGGCATATCTGGCCGAGGCCGTCACGGTGACGTTCACTATTACTACAGCTGCAATGGGAAGCGCCTGCAAAAGACGTGCAAAAAGAAGAACGAAAGAAAGGAGTTTATTGAGGAAGAGGTAACCCGCGCCATAATGACTGTCGTCCTGGATGACGATATGCTGGAATGGATGGTCGACGCGATCATGGACAAGGCCCGGGAGATGAAGGAGAACTCGAAGCTCAGCTACTACGAATCCCTTCTCGGGGAAACGCAGAAGCAGATCGCGAATATCCTTCGCGCCGTGGAGCTGGGCATAATCGCCGACGAATTCAAAGAGCGTATGGCGCAGCTGCAATCAGACAAGCAGACGTTACAAGGCAAGATCGCCCTGGAGAAGATGAACCTGTTCCAATTGGATCGCCCCCGCGTCGTCCACTTCTTTGAACAGATTCGAAACGGGAATCCTGCGGATCCAGACTTCCAGCATCGAATCATCCGGGATTTCGTCCTCGCTGTGTACGTGTATGATGACTACTTCAAACTGGTGGTGAACTTCACCGGCAAGAACAAAGCCTATCAGATACCATTCAGCACCAGTGGCGCAGACACCACGGACATTACGACTGACGAGGTTGAAGCATCAACCGAAGAAATGGGTAAGGGTTTGTATAAGCGCACATTTGCCCCGCCATATCACACCTATACAAACCCTTGCCCCGTGAACTCGATAGAGGTAGCGGGACAGGGGTTTGTAATTACCTGGTACTATGGCCTGCACAAATAAAAACAGGGGCACTATACCGAATTTGGTGTAGTGCCTCATTTTTGTGCCAAAAAAATTTGGCTTATCGAACGAGAATTGTTATAATCTCATTACCCTTACTCATTTCTGAATAATCTTCATGAACCAAGATTCCTACGCGGAAATTTGGTAATATTATCCAGAAAGGAGTATCGGCATGATACGAATTCGAATCAGGCTTTCTACGCTGCTGGGCGAGCGGCGTATGAAGCAAAAGGAACTCGCTGATCTCACGGGAATTGGCGCAGCGACCATCAACCATTACTACAACGAGAACATCGACAGGATCAGCCTCAATCACTTCGAGGCCATCTGCGAGGTTCTGAAGTGCAAGCTGAACGAGCTGCTGGTGATGGAAGTCATTGACGACGACATATCTGCTGTAGCCGATCTCCGCTGGGAACGTGAGACACGCAGGAAAACCGTCAAACCGAGGAAAGACAAGAAGTGACCGACCAGGCTCCGGGCTTAATCGCTCGGAGCCGTTTCTTTGTTTGCTGGCGGGTCCAGGAAGATGGTTGTACCATCCGGGAGGATGAAGCCTACCTTCGCCCCGACGAACTCGGCCACCCGTGCCAAGTCATCTGCCGGCCAGCTGTCGCGCATCATCTTCGTGTTCAGGTTCTGCTTCCGCATGCCGAGGTATTCCGCAAGATCGACCTGTTTCTTCCCGCAGCAGGACAGCACAGCCTTTACCTTATCCGATGTACTCATGTGATCGCCCTCCTTCGTCGTGATATATAGTAACACATTCTGTATCAAAAGTCATGTAAAACGTATGTTAAACTGACAGATTCCTCTTGCAAAGTAACTCAATATGTGTTACTATACATACAAGAACAAACGACACCCCACCGACCACGAAAGAGAGGAAAACACCATGAAGCATACCGAAATCGAAGCCATCTTCACCGCAAAGGTCGCCGAGTTCATCACCAACGGCTACACCATCAACGCCACCACGATGGCAGGAAGCCAGGGCGAGATCGCCAAGATCGACTTCCGCAAGGGCAACGAGATCATCCGAGTGATGCTGGCCACCGATACCGAATGGACGGACAACGGCACCCGGGACATGGTGAAGTTCACCGTAGGACGCAGCACCGAGAACCTGGCCAACGACAATCGCCCCTTCGACACGATGGGCATCACCTTCTGGAATAACCGGATGGAGATCATCGAGGAGCGCCGGTTCTACCGCATCGACAATCGCGCAAACTTCTACACCGAGGACGTCACCGAGTACGACGAGATGCGTCGGAAGCAGTACCAGCGGTACAGGAACCGAGATGATCGCCGTGGACGCAAGGAACTTCCTGAAGCCGCCCGCAAGATCGTCAAGAGCTTGATCAAGCGCAAGACCGGTAAGTCCCGCGTCAGCAGCAAAGAGATCAAGGTCATCAAGATGGAAGCGACTAAAACAGACCGCCCCGTTTACTACGCCGAGTACCACGGCAAGACCTACAAGATCGGCTAATCGACCAGCAGAGAGAAGGAGGACAAACAACATGATGATTCAGGAATTCGAAGAGCTGACTGGCCTGCGCCCCAACACGATGGAGTACGCCGTCATCGAGGATCTGTACTACGACTTCAACGGCGATAAGCGGGAGTTCTGCAAGACGTTCACCGCCGTGAAAGACGCTCTGCTGAATGTGGCCCGGATGGTCGCCAGCGAAACGAAGGCCGACCTCGACAAGACACAGGAGACCGCCGCCCAGGAGAAGGCCGACCTCGAAGCAAAGATCAAGCGGCTGGAAGCCCAGCTCGAACGGGAGCAGGAATGGAAGCCCTGGACGAACAAGGACGCTGTCAAGCAGGAGGATTACGACCACCTCCGCAGATGTGGCCACGAGATGACCGACGACGAAGCCAAGGATTGGATCGCCAGCGAGTGGGGCTTCGACAGATCGAAGATTCGCATCTGCCGCAAGATGAAGACCTACGAGGTCAACCGCCACTCCCAGCTCCGTCAGATCGGAGAGATCGACCGCGACCCCTACTACGACGCCACGGATTGGTACTACGTCTTCTTCCGGGTGTGCGGGATGGAGTACGAGGCCTACAACGGGAGCCTCACCCAGCTGTAAGATCGACAAGCCGAGCCGGGGCGGCGAATCCCCGGCAGAAAGGAAGTCAACATGAAGCTGATTATCGAAGCCAACCGCGAGGGATACGCCATCGACCAGATTCGCAGGACGATGACCGTGGGAGAGCTGATCTCCATGCTGGAACAGTACGACGAGGACACGCCGGTGTACCTGGGGCACGATCGCCAGAGCTACGGATTCTACACCTACGGCGGCATCACCGAGGGCTGCTTCAACGAGGAAGAGGACGAGGAAACCTGGTACGTCGTAAAGGACGGCGAGGTGGTCTTCACCGGAACCGAAGAAGATTGCAACGATATGATCGAGAACGACATGACCGGCCTGTTGGAGATGTACCCGGAAAGCGGCAGGTGCGACTAAAGGAGGCAAACACCATGACTGAGATGTACGACATCAAGGCTTCCGACGCCATCAACCATCTGATCGAGGATGTCATCTCCGATCAGGAGCAGCTCGGAGTGAAGATCACCAAGGCGCAGGCCAAGGTCCTGGTGCTGAACGCACTGATGTACAACGTGGTTTCCTGTGAGGTCTGCAACCAGGTCCGCTACTTCTGCGATCAGGAAATCGACTGATGAACAGCATCCCGCCCCGGAGGTCACGAGGGCAGGAAGGAGCACCCCATGAAATACTACGTTTTCTTCTTCCACGACAATGCCGGTGGTGGTCGGCGGTACATCCTCGCGGAGGATGCCCGCGACGCCTGGAAGAGATTGCGTCGATACCTCAACGAGTATCATCCGTTCAGGCGGTACCACATCCGTTTGGAGCAGGTAATCCCAGCATGACAGACAGCCCGCCCGGAGCCATCAATCCGGGCAGAAAGGAGATCACCATGGCGAAGATCAAGGAACGCCGCACCCTCGCTCCCCACAGGCTTCGGGCCCTGTGCATCCGCTGCAACTGGTATACCCACGGCGACAACGCCGAATACGATCACCTGCTCCGGGTGCTGACGCACGACGGGATGGAGCACATGACCACCGAGGATATCGAGGCGGTGGCGCGGGACATCATGGAGCACTCCAACATCGACGAGGAGCAGGACCTGCTCAGCGTCATGTGGACAGTCAACGACGCCTGCGACACCGTATTCATCATGGAGTAAAGGACGACAGCCCTCCCGGCCGGGCGAAAGACCGGGAGAAAGGATTGACCATGGAGAACATGAAGGACATCGTGGTGCGGTTCAATCGCAGGGGCGAAAGTGGAAACATCTTCGCCGTGATCGGCAGCATGTACCACCAGCTGCGGGAGCGAGGCATGACGATGGAGGAATTTCAGCCGTACTTCCGCAAGATCACGAACGGGCACAACTACGAAGAAGCCCTCGCCACAATCGGCGAGATGGTGACGCTGATCGAGGAGGAATCGGAATGACACAGGCAGAATACTTCGCCATCCTGAAGGAGAAATGGGAGCAGGTGGACAAGACCAACCGCGAGGCGATCCACGCCTACAATGAGTTCAAACGTCAGCTGCGGCACCAGCTGGATGAGGAGGAATGAACGATGACCATCAAGATCATTGGCCCGGATATCGACGGGTACAGCATGGAAGTGGACGGGACGACGCTCATGGAGTGCTTGTCCGAGAAAGAGGTCAGGGAAATGACCATAGGAGAGATTGCAGACCTGTTCAAAGAGATATACGGCTGAAACGCGCTGCCGCCCGCTGTGGGCGGCTTCATTTCTGCCCTATGGGGAAATAGGCCAGCACCGCGCAGACGCCCACAGGGCCGTTGCAACGCGAAATCGCACTATATGCGACAGGATAGCAAACTGTACTTGTACATTCTGCCGCCAAAACGTAAAAAAGCCGGGGTCATGGGAGCATATCCCACAACCCCGGCGATCTTATTCATCTTCCGTTGTCTCCGCTTTCTCGCCAGGAATTCCCAATTCCTCGGCAATGGCCGTCAGCGATTTGTCGTTCATTTCCTTCACCGCGGCCTCAATCGCGTATCTGTCAATATTATACCCGCGTTGCTTCAGCTGTGCTTCGACCCAGGCCAGCTTCTCGTCGCCCTTGCCCTCGCCGGTGATAATCTGTTCGGCGGCTTCTACCATGCGTTTGACGACGTTCCATATGACGGTCTGCTGGTTTTTCGATGTATGAGAATCCAGCCACTTCTTCGCGGGAGGGATGATCGCGTGCAGCAGCCAGGCCATCAGCCCTTCAAAGATCAGCACCACGATGGCAACGACCAGGCTGGTCAGATCGACAAGGGGCGCGGTGGGCTGTACGGGCACGGCGGGCGTCTCAGCCAGGCAGGTGAAGCAGATCACGGTCAGCAGCATCATGGCCAGCATGAAAGCAAAAATCTTCTTCATGGGAATACTCCTTTCTCATTTCAGAGGCAGCGCGTTGACCTCGTGCATCAGCACGTCCAGGTCACCGTTGCCGCCCAGTCCGTCGTGGTAGCTCTTGTGCATTTCATTCAATATGCGGCGGTCATCGAAGTCCACCGACTGCTCGGAGATGTACTTCTGCCCCAGGAAACGGATGCGGTCATACAGGACCCACTTCAGGCCGGCTTTGATGGCCTCGTTGTCCTTGTCCTTGCCGTCATCCTGGTCATACTTGCGCTTGCGTCGCTGGCGAATGCCCTCCGCAATCGCACTGATAAGAGCTGCTACCGCCGAGCCGCCGAGCAGGCCACCGACGATAGCAATGATTACTGCGTCACTCATAGTCGGTCATCTCCAATCTTTCCATGCGTCTATGTAGTCGTCGTCCGGACCCTCGCTGGTGATGTCGACGCCGGGAGCATCGTAGTCGATCAGGTAAGGGCTCCAATGGTCATACGCATATTCCCTGACCGACAGCAACACTGCCATAAAAATCATGGTAAACATGACCGCCGATAAGAGGTTGCGGAAGAAACGCATTATTCTTCACCTCCCAGGAACCATTCCAGCGGCTTGCCGGTTCCAGTGATGACGTTCATATCCACGTTTCCGGAGATACCGGCGACCTTGCCGGTGGATGTGAACTGCCACATGTCACAGGTGAAGTCCGGTTTGATGGAGCTCTCAATGGTTCCTTTGTTTGCCCCATACCTGGGAATCCAGGTAAAGTCGAACCGAGCGCGCAGGCCGTCGTAGCCGTATTTCTGATACAGGTTGTGGGCGACGTAGCAGCCGAGCTTCTTCACGCCCTGCTTCCGCATCTCGTCAGCGAACACAGCGATTGCTTCATGGGTGATCTCTTTCTTTTCCGCATCCATGGCCCAGAATAGCGGGCTGTAATCCTTCGCCCACTTGACGAAACTCCGGGCCTCCTCACGCGCCTTGGTTCCGGTATTGGCGATACTGTAGAAGTAGACGCCGAACCGAATACCGCGTTTTTTGAGAGCGTCGGCATGCTTGATGAAGCACTCGTCGATCTTGACGCTTCCACCGGTTCCGCGCCGACCAACACGGAGGATGATCAGCGCGGTATCCTTGATGAATTTGTCGTAGTTGATAGAGGGTTGCCACTTGCTCACGTCGATGATGGCCGTCCCTCTTTCCTGCGCTTTGCCATCATCGACTCGTTCAAAAGGGTCGTGGGTTTCCTCCTCTTTCTTGGCTGGCCAGAGGATCCAGGCTTGCTTCAAGCACTTCTCGAAGTCTGCATCTTTCTGCTTACGCGGGCAGGAAGACTTGTTTGGGTCCGCCGCGTAGATATAACCCTTATCGTCATATCCAACGGCGGTGACATAGTGACCGCCCGTCGTCCAGAAGTGATCGCAGTTGGAGTTCATGCAGGTGATGACGAGCGCTCCCTTTTGCAGGGCGTTCTTGATCGTCTTGACGCTCTTGGTGCGGGTGCACTTTTCGATCTCGGGATACTTGTCGGCTATGAACTCGCAGAACGCGCCGTTTGTGCCGCTGTTCTTTGTCCGGTAACCGTTGTCAAGGGCAAGCTGGCACATCTCCACCGGCGTAAGGTTCGGGTCAACCCACTGGGCGACAACCTGGGCAACAGCACTCGGGCCGCAGCCACTGTTGCCAATGGTCTGATCCTTATTGCCGTGGTTGCTGTACATGATATTCTTCCAGCGCTTGTCCCACTGCAAGTAGTGGACATAGGGATTGATGATTTTCCCGGTGGGTTCATCCTTCACGCCGATCAGGGCGCCCCATGTCTTGGGGCCGCAGATGCCGTCAGAGCTCAGGCCGGCAGAAGACTGGAACGCGGCGACAGCCTGTTTCGTCCTCGTGCCGAAGATGGCGTCGGCCGTCAGGTTGCCGCCCAACAGCAGCTGACAGGCCAGCGTAATGGCGCTGGTCTTCAACTTGGACGTGGAGCAGGTGGGCGCTTCCTTGGCAATAGCCGTCCAAGTAGCCTTTCCTATGACGCCGTCAGAGGTGAGGCTGTGGTTGCTCTGCCATGCACAGACATGGGCGACAAACCCGGCATCGTAGGTTTCGTGCTCAGAAATAAAAGCCGCCGTATCGGCGACTTTCTTGGTGACCGACACATAGCCGGTCAGCAGTTTTGCTACAACGACAAGAACATCTTTGTCGTTGTGCTGGATGGTTTTAAGCATCGTCATCCACCTCCATTCTGATCATTCGGCCCTTGCCGTCGCGAACGAACACAGCGTCACACTGCGCCTCCTCGTCGCCGACATCCTGATTCTCATACACTTCGTTGGTTTCGATGGGCTTCTTTTCCATGGTTCTTACCTCCTTTTTGGCATACAAAAAGCGCCGGCCGTAGCCGACGCTCAATGTTCATGGTCTATTCGGTTCGATGTCGAACCAGCTTGTAATCTTGCAGCATCTTGTCCCGGAGGGCGCTGTCGCTGGTGTGCTTCAGGACGCCGAGGTAACTGAGGATGACGCTGCGGGCGTAATCGTAGTCGATGTCTCCGATGCCGTAGTGCTCCCGGATGAATCGCAGGTGCTTCTTCATCCGCAGGCTGGTGGACTTCCGGAGATCGATTCTGTCCTTGTGTACCACCTTACCGATGAACTCCACGCCATGATTCGCGGGAACGACAGCTGTTTTGTTGTTCAGCTGAAGCCCCAGGTTCTCTTGCAGAAAACCATCCATGCCGTAGATGATGTCCCACGCCTGCTCCTTGGACGGTGCCAGGATGATCATGTCATCCATGTACCTGATGTAATATGGGGCCATCAGCCGACGCTTCACATAATGGTCAAGCGGCGTCAGCACGATGTTGGCCGTCATCTGGGAGATCAGGGAGCCGACCTGCATGCCCACGCCGGCAACCAGATCAGCGTCCGTTGGGTCAGAGATTTCCAGCGGCAGACCGAAGGGACGGCCATCTGCTCGAATCATCTTTTCCAGATACCACATCATATCAGGATCGTCGAGCGGTCTCCCGAGCTCTCGCAGCTGAACGTCCACGGGAACCCGGAAAAAGAATTTGGCGACATCTGCTTTTCCGATATACCACTTGTCGGGTTTTCGGTCAACCAGACGAAGCCACTGTTGCAGCTGACGCACCGCTTTGATGCAACCTCGATATGGAATTGAGCCGTAGGAGTGCTCATAGAACGATTTGGAATAGATCGGCCACAGCACCCGGTAGGCCGCACAGTTCATCACGCGGTATCGGAATGGGAGCGCATGAATGATTCTCCGCTTCGGGAAATACTCGTAGAAGGAATGGACGCCCTCGATCTCCAGGTCTTTCCAGATCAGGTGATTTTGTGCATCGATCAGGTTTTCCTCCAGGTTGGCAGTATAGGCCAGTATCTCTTGCTTGAACCGCTTATGACGACGGGCAAGCAGATATCCGTCATACAGGTTTTCAAACTGGATGAAGTTGTCGAAAACATGCTGATACTTTTCCATACTGCCTCTCCGGATGCTGCGCGTGTCAGCGTGAGCGGACTTCGCAGCCAATTCTTTTTCTACCTACATTGCGTAGATCGAGGAAACTGATCCCTTTACACCTCGGTGCTGAAAGCATGCCCGTGAGCATACAATATCTGACTTGTGAGGTAAAGCGGAGCGGAAACCGATGCTCGTGCTCGTGATGCCGCGGCCGTTGTTGCCGTTCGAGTAGAAGACACCGGCGTTGGCGCCGTTGTTCCAGTTGCCACCGCAGTTCACCGCAACGATCAGCGCCCTATGTCCTTCGGCTGGCCATTGACGGATTTGAGCCAGCCGCCGAGCATCTTTCCTATCTCCACGACGAGCCCCGACCATACCTCGTACTTCTTCGTTGGCAGGAAGCGCAAGGTATGGGAGAGGCGAAGGTAGGCCCGCAGCTTCATGATCTCCACGTCCAGCTGCTGCAATGTATTTCGCTTGTAGTAGTGCTTTTGCGCTTCGATGCAGCGTTCCAGCATAGCGTCCATGCAGCGCTTGATGTCGGTCACGAGTGCGAATTTCTCACCTTTGGGATATTGTGCCAGCGCAGGGTAGGCATACTCCATCATATCCATGATCTTCTGGAGTATTTTCAGTTCCTCGGCCACGCTGCACACTCCCCGTCCGTCGTGGAATTGTCGCAATTATACGACTTATTTCTTGCCGTGTCTCGAAATCGAAAGGAAATTTCGATAATCGAAATTTTGGCAAAAAAATTTCCCGCCTTCGGCGGGAAGGAGAGACGCCCCGCTATCGCGGGGAAACAGGACACAGTTAAGCAGAGGGCAGTGCAACAAAAGCGGAGCGGAAACCGATGCCCGGGCCCGTGAAGCCGCGGCCGTGGCTGCCGCCCGAGCAGAAGACACCGGCGGTGGCGCCGATGCTCCAGAGGCCACCGCAGCGCACCGACCGCTCTGCCTGCGAGTTGTCCAGGTAGAAGTAATCGCCGAGATACGCGCCGACAGTGGAGCTGTATTTCAGCAGACCGAGAGCCTGGAGAAGCAGCACAGCAGCAGCGCTGAGGCCTTCATCGTAGGTAACAGACTCGAAGGCGCAGCCATGATTTCCCTTGTTGGCATCGGTGATGGAGCCGGTAATCCATTTCCAAACGCTGCCGGTCCAGTCGCACTTGATCGAGTTTGTGGTCGTGCCGCTGCCATTCGGCGTGATGAAGCTGCCGTCCGTGCCGTCGATGGCTTTCCACAGCGTTGACGCGGCGGTCTGAGGATTGTTCAGATCTGCGGCGTTGTTGTTCACCAACACCTGCAGCTCGCCGTTGACATAGCGAATGCCACCGACCCACTCGGACACGTTGCCGTTGAGATCCCAGATGCCGCTCGGCGTCCCATCATGCGACCAGGACAGCGGCCCGGTACCAGTGGCGACGCGCTGAATCCTGTTGCTGCTGTCGCGCTCCATGGAAGGAATCGCCTGGTAGATGCTGTCAGCGGTGTCCTTGCCGTAGTTGTTATTGCCCTTCGGCATCGAGTTGTTGTTGAAGCACCACTGAGCGATCAGCGCCCACTCAGCACGAGACATCAGGTGCCAGCCAGCGCCCTTCGCGGTGCAGGCCGCGAGCGCGGAATCGAAGTTGATGCTGGCCTTCGGGTCCTGCCCGGGCAAGCTGTAGGCGCGGCCGTTCTGGACGATGTTCTGATACTTCGAGATGTAGATTTCGTCCACCTCCTGGCCATTCACGATGAAGGCAGGGAAGGTCGCGGTGGAGGCACCGAGGCCGAGCTCCGCATAGGTCATCTTGGGAATCCTCACCATGATGCTGGGCATGCCCTTGTCATCATAGAGGATTTCGTTGTTCGGGCAAACGGCCTTCAGGGCCAGCGCGGAAAGATCGAAATTGGCAGACATGGTTCATTCCTCCTTTACTCGATGCTCCACAAGGAGAGCGTCACGTTGTCAAGGTCCAACGGGATCGGGACGGGCGGGTCTTCCTCCGTCTCGCCGGGCGTGTACTGCCTGGCAGGGATGTCGATCTGCGCGACGTAGGCCCTGCCCGCCGCAGTGCCGATGACCAGGTCGTCGTCCTCGTCGAAGCAGACGTCGATGTGGACCGGATAATCTTCCTCGCGCTTGGCAAGGTTGATCGTCAGATCGTCGTCGAAGGTGATCTTCTTCTTGGTGGCCGTGTTCTGGATTTCATAGTCGATCTTCGGGCCCTCGTTCATGTTCACGATAATCATTTGATGATTCCTCCTATCACTGTGTATTTCGCGGTCGCGCTCGCGGCGCTTCCCGTGTAGGCGATCTTGAATCCGTTGACCTGCTTGTCCGTGACGACGATGTCGCCGACGTTCCCCGCGGTGACATCCTCTACGATCACGACGTATTTCGTGTTCTTCTGGGCCTTGACCAGGGCGATGGTTTTCTGTGAGTTGTTAAAGGGGAACTTCTGATTGTTGGTCATCGAGACAGTCCCTTCCTCACAGACCAGCGCGTCATCCTCGTTCTGCCAGATGTGCTGCCGGAAGGCTACCAACAGCAATCCGTAGGACAACTTCCGGTCGAAGTTGGAAGCCTGTACGCTTTCATCCGTAAAAACGAGCGTATCGGCATAGTCCTTCGCGGCCTGCAGTGCCTCGGCAGCATAGGAAGCAGCGTTTTATGCAGCTCTCTTCAGCGCAGCCTTGAGGGTCAGCATATCCATGTTCTACACCTCCCGCCAGATATTATCCGGACCGAGCATATACATGTGTTCCATGCCCTGCGTATAGGCTACGCTCCCATAGGCCGTGGAAGGATCGGTTGTCTTCTTCGGCAGGCTGGCCACATCAGCTGCAGTGGAGATCAAGAACTCCTTGTAGTCAGCTTCATGTCCTTCGCCGCCGCATTTCACCATATGAATACTCAATGGTCATACCCCCCAATCACTGCGTAGGTCACCGTAGCATTGGACGCGCTACCGGTGAACTCAATCTTGAAACCGTTGACCTGGCGTTCGGAAATCTCGATCTCGCCAATGCTGCCGTCGCCAGTCTTGTTGACCACGACGACGACATAGTTCAGATTGTCCCGGACGTTCGTCAGCGCCACGGTCTTCTTGCTGTTGTTGAACGGGAACTCCAGGGTGTTCGTCAGGCTCACGCTTCCCGTCTCCTGCACCGTGGCCTTTTCCAGATCTTCGACGCGCCATCCGATCTGACGCAGCGCGTTCACCAGCAGCAGCGTCGCGGAGTGCGCGTCAAAGATGCCGGCCTCCTGATTGTTAAAGTGCGCGGCGTCCTGCGGAGTACCCTCCACATAGACCGTTCCGCGCACTTTAATGTGCGAGATCGTGCCGTCATCGTTCATGGTCTCGGTAAATCGGTTCTCGTATTCGTCCGTTTCATCAACCCAGATTGTCACAGGATACATTATCAGCTCACCTCGCTTTCAGATATGATAAAGTCGAACCATTGCAGAAGATTGGTGCTCGCATTTTCGATTACCACGTTCACCGTCTTCGTCGCCCATACCGAATTTTCGGTGTTCAGAAGCCGCACCTCCACGATGGTGCAGGCAGCGCCGTGGGCGATCTGGCTTTTGATGCGCACAATCCCCTCACTGGTAAAGCCAGCATCGACGATCGGCGCGTCATACCAGGTTGAATCCACTCGATACTGCACCTTCGCAATTCTCCGCTTGATGAAATACCGCAAGTCAGTAAAAGCCTGGGTTGTAAGCATATTCTCACCTCCTATGATAGCGAATTGAGCGATGTCCCACACGGGCGCGCCGTATAGGTGGATCCAAAGGACGCCGCACCGATCGTCAAATCTCCGTTTCCCGTATCACCATGAGTGGCAACGCGCGGCTCGGTGCCTGTTCTGCGAACGTGATAGCGGATGCTGTCCTGTATGGTCTCGATTACAAATCCAAAGGTCACGCGTACAACCGGAATATTGTTTTCCAGATGGGAACGGGCTGATTTATAGAACATGATGGCATCCAGCGCTAAATCAATATAAATTGGCTCGATGGTTCCGCTGGCGTCCAGGATTGCCCGGAAATAGAAAGGCTCACCCCCGTACTCAAACCATTCTTCAACAGTCGACGGAGGCCATACATCTGTCAAGGCGCGCTTGATTGCACCGACTGTGCCGAGATGCCGGTGGACGTAGAAACTATCCTTGATAGTATTTCGCTTCGCCTCGATGCCCCAGTTGTAATCGTACCATTCGACCTTGAAATCCTTGGCCAGAATATCCAACAGACTTTCGGGCAGTTCATCAATCCGGGAAAGGATGGTGGGATATGAGCATTTGCCAAATAGATTCGCCATGGTTTCTGCCAGGACGTCCACTATGGGTTTCATATTGGCATCGTTCATGAGAACGCTCGGCGCAGTCCGCAAGAGCATCTCCTTGGTGACTGTGTTATTCATCCTCATACCCCCCGTTCGTCAGTGTGATCGTGCCTACCGATGCGATTTGAGGGGTTTCGACGTTCTGAATGTCCCGGCCATCCTCGAGGTGCTGATATGTGGGAGACGTCAGCACGACGCGCTTGGCACCAGCGGCCACGATCATGGAGATCAGCTTGGAGGGGTTGATGTCACGTCCCAGGTGCTCACTTTGCCAAGTGACGTATTCATCCACGGCGTCTTCGATGGCGGCTTCCAGATCGGCGGCGCTCTCGGTGGAATCCTCGGACAGATAATACGTGAGGGTGATATCGTAGGTGACCACCTCCGGATCCTCGACGGTGACGTAATCTGTAAGGGGGCGAACGCTTTCCGCACTGCATGTATTGAGGATTGCGGACTTCACCTCGCTCCCGGCAATTGAGCCATCGTCCATCAGCGCGTAAATGCAGATGGTTCCGGGCGTCGGCGAATTCACCGCGACATCGGAAATCTCCGTCGAAACGGACTTGGCCCAGTATTCATAAGCGCCTCGGGCGCCAGCGCAGGAGTAGGCGTCCTCGCTGGCCACCATGAGATCATAGAATTCATCATCGTCCGGGACGTCGGAGCCGCCGTCAGATTCGTCGATGTTCTCGCAGTGGTCGAAATACAGGATGCTGTCATCCACCAGAGTGTTGATCTGGCCCGTGGTATAGCCATTGCCAACAATCCCGTCCTCGGTACATTCACAGCTGACATCAACATATGTATCGCCTATGTCGATATAGGCATCTACGGTCGTGGCAAAAGTGACAGAGCCATCACTGTCGCACACTTCTGTTCCCTTTGGAATCAGGATGGCCGTCGTCTGTGCCTCGCTGATATGAAAGCGCATAGTCACGGTGGCTGGCGTGGCATCGGGGCGATCTGTCATAAAGAACAGCTGGGCGAGGGCGTCAAGGTTTTCTCCTTCTGCCCTGGAAGGGATGTTCTGATTCCCTGCGTAGTTGACGGCGGCATTCGCTTCTGCAAACGCCGCGGCGAACCATGCAAGAAGCAGCCGCTCCGGACTGGAGGGCTGCATCGTTCGGTTTGTTATCGCCTCATACAGAGCGATCATGTCGGCCAGAATCTTATTAACGTCATACGATACAAACTCGTAATCGCTGTTAATCCTGCTCATTGATGGTCACCTCCACTTTCGGAAGAAGGGTGGACATGTCGTCGGACTTATGTGTGAAGGTTATCTGATCTACCGTAACCCCAGGGATGTATTTCTCGATTCCCGCGGTGATCGCGGATGCATACAGGGCTTTTGCTATCGGAATCGGCTTGTCCTTGTAGGCTGGGTCTATGCCAAACTCACGAAAGCACGGCACCTCTCCGATGTAGGTGTTCAGCAGGATAAAGATGCCTTGGATTACCTCGTCAACATGCGTAGCCGGTGCCAGAGAAAGCGCCACGCCCTTGCTACAATCAATCGTATACGTCATGGCTCATTCCTCCAAATACTCCTTGATACTCACCTTCACCGATGCCGTCATCATGGTTCCATCGGCGAAAAAGGTCTGCGATTCAATCTGAATGCCAGTGATCACCCAGCTGTTCCCGATCACTTCATGCCCAATGATCAGTTTGGCGATCTTGTGCTTCTTCGCCATCTTTTCAAGGGCTTTGAGCATCTTCAATGGATTTACGCCGGTGAAGATGGAAAACTCCATATCCAGCTCTATTTCGTCCGGATCCATGCCGGTAAATTCGACCAGACCCTTCCTGCCGAACATGTTGTGGGTAGCGTATTTATATGACTTCTTCCAGCTCATGCTATTAAAGGTTTGCACCTTTTTGGAGCTCACAGAAAATACCACATCACCCAGAGTGCCTATCGTCATGGAATCACCCCCAGCACATAACCGTCAGTGTTCCATCCAAACGGGTACAGCACCAGTACGCGATCATTGACGTCAGGAACAAAGCTGTCCTCCGAATTCTGCAATACAAACAGCCAATCGGAGGTCATATTATCCATGTCCGGAAAGATGCAGCGTACCGTCTTCCCGCTCTTTGCGGAAACAACGCCCACCCGTACCATCGTTCCTGAATCCTGCATGATACCGCCTCCTTCTTGTCATCAGTTTCGTTGTCTGAATTGGTCAATAATCGCTTGAATGTCGATGTTACCGCCGAGGAAACCAGACAAACCGGGGAAACCGTCACCGAATGGATTGCCGCCGCCAGCGGAATTGGATGTCTCGACCTTGCTCACCCTGCGCAGCGTCAGGGTTGTCGTATACCCGCTGGAAGTGATGTCATGCTTGCACTTCGAGACCAGGTACTTGCCGGTCCAATAACCGAATTTCTTCAGCTGCATGGTCATACCGGCGCAGTAGTTGGGATTGCCCGGAAAAGTGAGCGTGACCTTACGTTCAAACTTGTTGGCCAGCTTCAATCGCTTTTCTGCGAGCGCGTTGGCCTCTGCGACGTTGGACACTTTCTCATTGCGTATAACGAGCACTTCCGGTTTGTCCCTGTCCTCTGCGTCCTTGTCGGCCTGGTCCTTCTCTTTCTTCTTCCATTCCTCGGTTTTATACGTGCCGGTGATCGCCTTGCCGGTCTTCGGGTTCGTGTACTTCACGGTGCACATGTCGAATTCGGTCTCACCCTCGCCAGTGCTGAAGCTCCACTTGGTGTAGGACTTGTCGCCGAAGGCGATGGTGGCTATGGACTTCAATTCTTCATACTTGCTCTGATCGTAGACCACAATCTTGTTTCCTGTGATCTTCAGGGCGCAGCCGGCGTCCTGGCAGACTTTTTTCAGAAAAGCGATATCCGTCTGGTCTGCCTGTTCGACACGGGTGAATTTCTTGTCCTTCTTGCAATCCCACAACAGCCCCATGCCGTGAGACTTCGCAATCTGAAAGGCGATCTTCTTCAGGCTGGTGCTCGTCCAGCTCTTGTCGTTCTTGGTGGAGCGGATGCCGTTATAGGCCAGCGACGTGCCTTTGATCACGACGACAGACGGAGGCCCGGAGGCCTTCACGTCATCCAATTCAAAAAGCCCCACATTGCGCGTGTAGAGCTTTCCGTTTATCGGCATCTTGATCTTCGCGGTTATCTGCGTGCGCTTCAGCTTGGTGCCGGTCTTTGATTTGGTCGTCGTATCCACAGAGGACAGCTTCAGCGACGACGCTCTCAAATAGCCGGTCTTGCCGTCATACTTCACCCTGTACCAGCCCTTGGCTTTCTTCGACAGCACAACGCCGAACTTGCCTTTTGGCATGGTGCATACCTTCGCGGCGCGAGTGTTCGTCTTCTTCCGGATCGCCAGCTTCGACATGGCCTTGAAGTTGTAGTTGTATGCAGGAATGGTCCTGCCTTTCGCTGCTGCGGTCAGCTTCTTCCATGTTGCCTTATCGCACTTCCCTGTCGGGCTCAACTTATTGGCCTGTTGAAATGCTTTTATGGCAGTAACACAGTCAGACCCTACCTTCACTCTGATATCCGTCATCAGGAATTTCAGAGCTTTCAGGTATGCTTGGCAGACAGCCCCTTCATAGGAATTCGTGCCTGCCGATACCGTGTTGTAGATGCCGGCGCGGGTGTCGTTGATCCTCACTGTGGAGGACGTGGTCTTGGTGACATAATGGGGACCGGCAGAATCTTCGATAAAGTCCTGAAGCCACTTCTGCAACCATGTCCCGTTCCGGTCTTCCAGCTTGATTTGTAGATCGTCCGCCTCGTCCTCCTCGTTGTCGGTGAAGCTGAACGACATCAGATACTTGTTTACGACAGACGAAATATCTGTGTTGTTGAAGGTCACTGAAAGCAGTGCAGCGCGGGCGACAGTCTTATCAGCTTTCGTGTAGTTTTTTTCGGGCTTCTTCCCGCTGATGTCCTCGATCTTGCCTTTGTAGTCATCATCCGAATTGTCCCCATGCCCAGGAAGAAAAGGAGCATGGATGCCACCAAATATATCAAACAGCCGATTTGACATTATTCTTCAGCCTCCTCGGAATCCTGAACCCACGGAGGAAGATCAGAGGACAGAATCTTATTGTCTTCGTCGATCTCTGGAATGTTGAGCACGACGCCAGAGGGGAAGATGTATGTCCCGATGTACTGCGTATTCGCATACATCAGGGCAGACATGGCGTCAAGAGAATCATATTGGGAAAGGGCGATAGTATCCCACATATCGCCCTGCTTGGTTGTATAAGTGCTCATGCATACGCCCCCCTCACTCTGTCTACTGCCATATCCGCAAGAACCTGTTTGACGGTTTCAATGAGTTCCGAATCATGCGACCGAAGCATGCGCTCCAATTCCTCGGAATTTGCATTTCCTCTGACGTTGTACGATGGAGAAAGGGTCAACACGAATTGGTTTCCGGTTTCGCTGGAATTTGCGGTTATGGGCATACCAGCGGCTTGTCTGCTGGCGTTCGCCAGAATCGCCGTTGTTTCCGCTGCCGTAAACACCTGCTCGCCGCCGTTCATCATCACCAGCTCTGGGCCCATCTCACCGACCATGTACACACCTGGATGGGCATTGCTCGTGCCTGTAGCAGCAGTTCCATCCGTGCCACTGCCTCCCCCAGGCACATTGATGTCAGGCATGTGAATCTTATCCAGTTCGGCCTGCGCTGCCGCCGCGATCTTCGCAAAAGCAGCCTGGACAGTAGGCACCATGGCAATGGCAGCATCGGCCATGGCCTGCAACGTGCTTTTCGCTGATTCCGCTGCTTCGCTCGAAAAGTCCATTCCTTCAATCGTGCTTGCCATTTCTTCCTGAAGGGCAGTCATGGTCTCGGAGAAATTGGTCTGGATTTCTGCGACGGTTTCAGCGAATTCAGCTTTTTTCTGCTGGACGAGCTCATAGGCGGCGTTCAGAGCTTCGATGTCTTCAGGCGTCGTGCTCTCGGAGGTCAGGCGCTTCAGCGTCTCAGCGCTTTCGGCTGTGCCATCGGCCAGCTCGCCGAGTATGCCCGAATCGACGCCAAGTTCCTTAGCCTTTTCAAGCATTTGGGAGTATTCCTCCCAATACTTGGCCTGGGATTCCAGCCCCTCTCGCATGGAGTTCTCGCCGTCATTGACGTACTGTGGGCTGACCTTTATCTTGCCGACTTTCTCAAACAGTTCAAATTGTCCGTTGGCGCTGTCGAGGGCACTCTTGTACGCTTCATCGTAGGCTTCGCCCAGCTCTGTCATCTTGTCTATGATCGGCTGAATGGCGTTTTGCAAATCAAGAGCGCTTGAAGTGACCTCGCCCATTCCCTCTGCGGCGTTCTCTGCGCTGTCACCACTGTCATCCAACGCCGCGTTGACCTGTTCAATGGCATTAGCCGCCAGCTCTGCTCCATTCTCCGTAGAAGAAAAGGTACGATTGATCAGCGCTTCGGCTTCCTCAATCGTGATCGCCCCATTCTTCACGCCGTTTACGATGTTCTGAATGAAAGCATCAATGGTTTCCTGGTTACTTGCGATCAGTTCTCCATAGTCGGCGACCATTTCATTCATATGCTGAATGTTGTATTGCAGCATATCATCGTTGACTTCATAGTTGCCGAAGTTGTCGAACAAAGAAACGGACCCATCCGCATATTCGGAAAGGTCGCCGTAATAGTCCCCCATCAAGTCGTCCAGGGCGTTGATTTCCTGCATCAGATTACGGGCTTCTTCACTGGCGGGGTTGAAGGTCTCGCTTGCGGCCATCTGGTCGTATGCCTGAAGCATCTTCTTGTATTCGGCATTGACCTGTTCAGCGTTCATGCCGAGATACTTTTCTGCCCCTGCTACTTGCTGCACCCACGGTGCCTGTTGCTGTAGCAGATCATTGTTATCAGCCACAGCAGCCGCATATTTCTTCGCCTGAGAAGTGGCATTATCATAAATCTGTGCGCGGAGTTCTGCTTGCTTTGCAGCAGCGAGGGCTTCCACGGTTTCCAGCTGCGCATTGAAAGCATCCGTCTCACCCTCGGTGGCACTGATAACGCCGTTGGAGGCCGCAGCCAACTGGTTCTTGATGTCGGCCAACTGCGCTTCCTTCTCATTGAGGGATTGAACAACAGCATCCGTTTCCTCATACTCTGCGTTCAGACCGTCATACTGCGATTGCAGCTGATTGACGACGCCCTTCTGCTCGGTGATGGCATCGTTGAGCTCTTCCATCTCTGCCGACAGCGCGGATTTCTCCTTCTTGTCGTTGGTCGCCAGCATTTTCAGGTTGAGTTGATCGTACTGGCTTTGCAGAGAGGTGAGCGTTTCCTGGGCGCTGGAAAGATCAGAGCCGACCCCGGAAATATCAGATTTTAGCTGGGTCAGCTTTGAGGTCAACGTATCCAGGTCGAGGTCCGGGGTAATGGTGATGGTCGTACCGTCTACAAGGTCTTCAGGGGCAACCTTACCGTCCTCTGCGGGCTGTCCATACAACGTCACGTTAGTACCGTCAAGGAAACCGGCAGCGGCCAGTTTTTCAGCAGCTTCAGCAGTGAGCTTTACATCCGTGCCGGTCAGGAATCCTTCAGCCGCCAGATATGCAGCGGCCTCCGGAGACAGCGCGACCTCGGTGCCTGTCAGGAATCCCTTTGCCTCCAAAAGCGCCGCAGCTTCCGGGGTCAGCTGTACGGAGCTTCCTTCGAGGAAATCGGAACTCGCGAGGTAGGCAGCAGCTTCAGGCGTCAGCTCGATCTCGGTGTCAGTGACAAAACCCTTGCCCTCTATGTAGTTGCCCTGCTCCGCGTACAGCGCGAGGGTATCATCGTCGAGGTAGCCCGCCGCCAGTAGCTGGTTCGCTGCCTCGGCGGTCAGCAGCACCTTCTGATTGTCAAGGAAACCAGCAGCGGCCAGCGTATTCCCGGTTTCAGCGGTCAGTGTAATCAGGGTGCCATCCGGGATGAAATCAGAGGCCGCAAGGTAGCTGGCCTGTTCGGGCGTCAACTGTACGCTGGTGCTGTCCAGGAAGTCATCAGCGGTCAGCATGCCCGACTGTGCTACTTCAGCTGACAGGCGGATGCCGACGCTACCGGCTTTCTGAATATCCTTGATAGCGGAACGGGTGATGTCCAGTTCGTCGCTCAATTCCCTGTATTGATCGGCCAAATCAAGAATTTCCTGTTGCTGGTCGAACTGGGTCATAAGATCGTCGAACTCTGTGTCTAAATCCTCGAAGCTCCTTCCCGCGTCACCCATCACGGAGGAAAGATAAACGATGCCACCAGCGAGGGCGGCGACGGCACCGGTAATGGCGAGGATGACAGGCAAACCGGGTATGGCAGCAGTCATTATAGCACCAGCAGCAGCGGCCACCTTCATGGCCGCAGACAGTGCAAGGACACCGCCAGTAACGCCAGCGACAACGCCGACGACAGTGGTCAACGCCTTAACGACCGCTGGATTTTTCTCAATGAATTCAGATACGCCCTGAAGAATAGGGGTGAATACTTCAGCGGCGCCACCGATTGCAGGGGTCAGTGCGTCACCAACCGCGACCTTCACATTGTTGGCTGCGTTTTGCAGCATGGTCAGCTTTGCCTCGGTGGTTCCATACATGATGCCGGCCTTCTCGGTCAGGGCGGTGTTGTTTTCCCAGGCTGCGTTCGCCTGGTCAACGGTATTGGAAAGCAAATCGCCCGCAGACGCGAGGCCAAGGATGGCCTTTGTCTGGCGGACATTGTTGATTCCCAGTTCATCCAGCAGGACGACGGCGCTCTTGCCGTTGCGCTCCGTATCATTCAGGCCTTGGATAAAGGCGTCCATGGCGCCTACTGCATCCTCGCCCCATGCCTTCTTGAATTCGTCAGCGGTCATACCGGCTACAGACGCAAACTCGTCCAGCTTGTCGCCGGTTTCGACGGCCTTGTTCAGCGTGGTAATCAAGGTGGACATGGCTGTCGATCCAGCCTGTGCCTCGATGCCCAGAGAACCTACAGCCGCAGCGATAGCGAGGATGTCCGTCTCACCCATGCCGGCCATACTCGCCGCAGCAGCCATGCCCTGAGACATCTGAACGACCTTCGATGCCGTGGTTGCCGTGGCGTCGCCCAGTTCTGCGACGGTAGAACCGAGCCTGTCATACTCAGTGGTGCCGGTGATGTTGGCAAACTGGGCCAGCATCGTTGCAGCGTCATCGGCGGTCAGGTCCGTCGTCGTGGCCAGCTGTGCCATGACAGTGGTGAACTCCTCTACGTTTGCCTGCGCAATACCCAACTGACCGGCAGTGGTTGCGATTTTCGCCAGGTCATCGGCGGTAATCGGCATCTGCGTGGACAATTCCTTGAAGGATTCCCCCAAATCATTAATGAACATGTCGCTGCCGCCGACTGTACGCTTGACACCGGCCATTGCGGACTCATACGCAATGGAGGCTTCCGCGCATTGCTTCAGAGCTTCGTAGGTTTGTTTTAAGACGTCCACGAGACCGGAAGCAATGAGGGCTTCCTGCATGGCCTGAACCGCGTTGTTAAGGCCCTCGCTCATGTCGTTCGCAGAATCAGCAACCTCTTCCTGTTGCCCTTTGAGATTACCGAGCTCCGATTGTAGCCGGGCGCTCTCTCCTTCAAGGTTGCCAGTATCAACCCCTGCCTTATTGAGCGCTTCTCCCATGGCGTCAAGCTTCTGGGTCTGCTGATCGAGGGAGGCGCTGGTTTTGTCGATCTGCAACTGCTTATCCAGCATCTTGTTCTGAAGATCGACGTTTGAACCGCCCGCTTTGTCCTGGGCGGCTTTCAGATTGTCATACTGTTGCCGCAGAGTTTCCAGCTTGGCCCTCGTCTTATCCACCGCCGCCTGCTGCCTCGTGTAGGCCGTGATGTCGCTCTGCTGCTTGTTGAGGGCGTCTATTTTGCTCTGCAACTGGGCGATTTGATTTTGAGCGCCGGAGAAAGCAGACTGGAATTGTCCGCTCGTCGTTGCGCTCAACTGGAACATCATCTGGTATTCTTTGAAGCTCGGCAAAACAGCGCCCTCCTCTCATCGGTTATTCTTCATGTTCGCAATCGCTTCATTGCTCGAATCAATCCAGTCTCGAAGTTCTCGGAGAGTGACGGAAAGCCAAAAAGAAACAGGCGTTGACCAGTTCTTCGCCATGATCAACGCCTGTGCCCGTAACCATTCCCCGTTGTCACCCACCATTACTCCGAGGCCATCAAAAAATTTCTGACCTTGCCCCGCAGCCGATTGTAGTCTCGCAGGGACAATGCCTCGAACGCATCAAAGCCGACAGGTGCAGTGCAGGCCTTGGCCGCGATCCTGATGATGTACTCGCCGCTGAAGGCGGGCACTGCCACCTGAATGGCGCGCATTGCAAGCTCCCTTTCGACATCAAGGCTGTCCCTGCCGGTCAGGTTTTCGAAGTCGAAAGAGAGCTCGGTGTAGTCGGTGCCCTCATAGGAGAGGGGCTTCTTCAGCTTCAGTTTGAACAGGTTCTCGGCCTTCTTGGCCTCGACCTTCGCCTGTTCAATCTCGTCTTCCTGCATGCCGTTGATGTTGGTGATGTTATCCATGATCTTTCTCCTTTCGTCGGTTGGTCAGGGTAGGATTACTTGCCCAGCGCCTTGCGGACGGGCTTCATGTAATCCTTGTTGCCGATCTTGCAGATGTAGTTGAAGGGGTCGATCTCCCAGAGCGGCTTCTTGTCCTTGTAGCCGGCGTAGTAGTACACGCTGTACTCACCGGAGGCATCAGCAGCAGACGCGGGGGCTACGGAACCCGGAGAGAAGTTCTTCGGCATGACGATGCAGACATACTTGTCTGCCATGATCTCCTTCTCACGCTTCGTGGTGTTCCAGTACTGCTCGGCGACACGCAGCTCGATCTTGTGCTTTTCGGGCTTCATCAGCTTGACAGCCGCATCGGTCGCGCTGCGGAATTCAAGGCCCAGGGTCATGGCATCCACCATGCCAATCAGGACAGCTTCGACATTGCCAGCGATACCGGCGCCGGTGATCTGCTGGGTGAGGAAGTTTACGTTGGGCAGCGTGGCCTTGGCGATGCCGATGAAATTGGTTTTGTTCTCGTAGACTTCAAAATCGATATATGCTTCAGGCTGCTTCATGGTTTTTCACTCTCCTTTCGATTACGCGAACGCCTCTTCGAGGTAGCTCACGTCGTATTCCAGGGTGAAGTCGATCTCCTGGGCGGGGGACGGCGGCGTGATGTAGATGTGGAACTTCACGATACCGGCCATCAGCGCGGTGTCGGGGTTCTCGGATTCGAGCATCTCGCACCGGCCACCGAGGATGTAGCCGTTGCCGGTCAGACCATTCAGCCAGATGTTGGCCGTGTCCACGATGCTGTCCACCATACGCCGGGTCATCGGGGTGTCCAAATCGTTCCAGAAGGTCACGATCAGGGTGTTGGCCACCCAGTCGAACATCCGGGACACGGGGATGAAGTAATCCTTCACGTCCGTGTTGGTCGGATAGCAGGCGGTGTAGTTGCCCCAGCACTTGAAGCCACCCATGAAGTTCAGAACGGTCACGATGCCGTTGGAGTTCAGCTGGTTGGCCTGGTCCAGAGACAGGATGACCTCGGTGCCATCGGCAAGGATCAGGGCGTCACACTGCATGGAGTTGTTGGAGGGGCTGGCATAGGGAGCGCCATTCTCCGCGTCCACAGCTGCCAGCAGACCGGCCAGCTGGGTGCTCATGTGGAACTTGTAATCGCCCAGCTTCACCATCGGCCAGCAGACGATCTCGTTCTCGTCGGTGAAGTTGTTGGTGTTCTTCGCCTGAATCGCCGCACTGTAGGTGGTGACAGTGGAAGTGTTCAGGTCGATCAGCGCCTTGGCCCGGAACATGCCGTTGATGGAATCGGCCTTCGCCGCCATTACAGCAGCCACGACGGTCTGGTGAGAGAAACCGGGAGCAACAAGCAGGTCAGGCACGATGCCGAGGACGGTCATGCACAGATCAGCCTTGTCGACGCCAGCAGCCACAGCCGCAGCGGTCACGCTTGCGGGGGTCACGACATCATAGGCAATGTTCAGCGATGCCTCGGAGTAGTGGGTGCTGTCAGGCAGCAGCTCCACCACCATGACGCCGTCGCCGTTGAAGTACACGGTATAGTCCGTATCCTTCACGTAGGGGTCGCCATTGCCGCCAGCGGCCTTGACCACAAGGGCAGCACTGTCGATAGCGGTTTCGGTCAGCGTGACCTTCTTGCTGACAACGGTCTTGTCCGCAGCGGCCACAGCAGTTTTCATGGTGCTGGGATCCAGCAGGTTGACGAAGATCGCGGGCTGCATGCCAAACAGCTTGAAGTGGCTGTAGGCGAACTCACACAGAGGATAGGTCTCCCAGTCCTCGCTCCAACCGAAAGCCTCAACGAACTCCGCAAAGGTCGTGCACACCTTCGGAATGCCAACCGTGGCGGGAGTTTCGGCTTTCTGAATCGGGGACAGGCCAACGACAAAAGGAACGCCGGTTTCAACCTCAACGGGAGTGCTGACAGCCGTGCTTTCCTCACCGACGTATACACCATGCTTAGGCATAATTCTTTACCTCCTTCAGTTCAATTCGGCAACGAGTTTCTTGTATTCCGTACTCAGCCTCGTGCCGGGTGTCTTTACGGAAATACGATCAACGGCAAGGGTATCGCCGCTGACAATGAGGTTGCGAATGCGCGGATATTTCTGTATCGCGCGGTCAAGGGCTGCGATTACCTCCTGACGACTGCCGGGGTAAATCGTGCCCTTCTGGATCACGCCCTTAATGGACGGGCCAATGTAGACATAGACCGATTCTACCAATATCGCACCTCCCTCTTGATGGGCGGCAGTTCCCAAACCGAGATCATTTCGCCCAAATAGTAGGGGTAGGTATCATCGGGATAAACCAGATCTTCCAACCCCTCGTGCAGATCACACTCAAAGGCGTTCTTGCCGATCAACGGATTCTTCAGCAGCGATATCCGCAGCCGCTCCATCAGGTTAATCAGCATCAGCGTCCCTTCCTGCTCGTCGTCGCAGTACACACAAAAGATCGAGCGAACAACCGCTTTGCTTTGCAGCTGCTCGCCCGTTTCCTGTTTGTTCGCACTGTTGACCATCTGATGCAGTATGTACGGTGCCTTTTTCGTGTTCTGTTTGGTGTCAGGCAATCGCCCGATGTAGACGCTGGCAGCACGTTCACGTTCCGATTCCTCGGTGTCGCCCTTCTGCATCTGCACGGGCAATAGCATTTCGGACGTGGCCTCTTCCGTCCTTTCCTTCAGTGCCTCCAAGAGCGACGTCTTGGAAAGACCGGGCAATGGGTCATTGATCTTCATGCAGCCTCCTACAGACCAGCCAGAATGCGGCTGATTTCATGGTCGATTCTCTGCTCAAACGTCTCGGAGATTACCTTGTCCATCTGCTGAATGATTTTATCATTCTGCATCATCTGTCCGGTAGACGGGCCATACAGCGTTTCAACGCCGCCCGTCGTGCCGTTCTTGTGTTCATGGGCCTGTGTCGCACCATATACCGGCGCGGCAAATGCATGAGCCAACGTAGCCGTGCTGCCGGACTTGACCGTAGTAGTCAACCCACCGCCTTTCGACCAGTGGGTATTGAACTCAATCAGCGGTATTACTGACCCTGCAAACACGATGCTTACGGATGACGCGCCACCGCCCCCTCCGGAGGCGTTGACCTTGATCTTACAGTGCGCGAGAAAGCCGCCTGAGCCGATGGTGTATTCAGCGCCCGCAAAGCGTGACGCTTCCGTTCGGCCTCGTTCGCCTGCGCGCTTCGCTGCCTGATATACAGCGCGAACAGCAGCGCCGCCGTTGCCGACAGCGCCCAGAACCTTGTTTACGCGGTCAAGTGTATTCTGGCCGACATCCTCAATTCTGATCATGCTCATTCGTCCAGCGCCTCCAGTTCCAAGCGCACCATGCCTTCATCACATCCGGACTGAGCGACAAAATACCGCTGCATGAAACCGTCGTCCTCGATATGGATTTTGCCACCCTTTTCAGGAACGACGCCTCCAATATCTTCGAGCTGACAGTGAAATGTAGCGGTAACAAGGTATATTCCCTGGGCATGGTCTCTCATGGACGTGTTGCGGTCTTTCTCCTTCAGCTTGGTTAAGAGGCATGGCACGTTCTCATAAAGCGCACCGTCATATCTGATCTTTCTCTCTTCCCCGAAATATTTCGGGTCGAGGAACACATTCAGATTGTCGGCTCTGACCATGTCCTTGAAGCTCATTCGATCACGTCCTCCACACCCAGAACCGGGGCGTCAGGCGGAACCGTCACTTCGACGGCTGCGATAGCCTGGATCAGATCGTCTTTCTTCCTGATTCCGCTGATGTCGAGGCCCATGTCGACAGCCAGTTTCTTCAGGTCGTCCATCTTCCACTCCTTCAAGGCTTCGGGAGCAAGTGTGCCGGTGATCTCTCCGGGGGCAGAATCGCCGCTCTCGCCGCCTCCGTCTTTGGGGCTGGGGTCGATAGGGCAGCTGTCAGAATCGCACCCATGGGCCGTTGCAACGGCGCTGGTGGGCGTTTTATCTTCGACGTAGGCCGCTACGCCCAATTCGACCAGGCGAACGGCCTCGTCATCCTCCACACTGATGGGAGGATCGTTGACAGTGACCGGGATAACATAGGGGCTTTTCTCGGGCCGATGCCCGTAAACGCCGCTGATGATCTTGATCGTGGTCATGGTGTTGCTCTCCTTTCTGCCAGCCTATCAGTTGACGGCGTCGGCGGCGTAGACCCACGGGCTGTAGTTCTTGGGCGCAGCCAGCGGGCGGCTCTCCAGAATGATCTCGCGGATCTTCTTCTTGCGATCGACGAACAGGTCGGGGACGCGCTTGCCAGCAATCGTCTCGACGTCGCCGTTATCGTCCATGTGAACGATGTGGGCGTACATCAGATGGCCGCAGCTGGGCGCGGTGACCATGATGCCCTTCGCCGGGAAGTAGTTGGTGTAGGTGCCGTTCGCGGCCTTGTACTGCTCGTCCACGACGATGACGTTCAGACGGTAGCCGCCGAAGTTGACGATGCCCAGCAAGGAAACGCCGTCGTACTTCGTCAGCTCCTGCATGATGGGAGAGGCGATGATGATACCGCTGTCCCTGTTCACCAGCTTCTGGAAGTCGGTGTTCGCCAGCAGGATGTCGGCGACGGCCTGGCCAACGATCAGGTCAGTGTGGGGCAGACCGCGACGGGACAGGGCGCGGCACATGGCGCGGACATGACCGACGATCACGCTCCACGCGGTGTTGGTCGCCCAGCGGTCAGCGGACGGGATGGTGTAGATGCCATCGTTGCCCTGGTTGGGGTCGTAGTACTGGACGGTTGCCTGATTGCCAACCGTGTTGGCGTCCAGCATCTCGTCAACGGTGAAGCCGTTGTTGATCATGGTGTTCGCGCACAGCAGCTCTTCAGAGCGGGTGAACCGACGTTCCAGCAGGGCCAGATCATCGGCAACCAGCTTTGCGGCGCGCTCGGCCTCGGTGCTGGTGGACAGGATGGCCTCGCCGAAGCCGCGCTTCTTCAGGTCATCCACGGTCAGGTTGCGGCTCTGCTTCAGGCAGACCGGCGCGTAATCATGGATTTCATAGCCCTGGCGAGCGACGTTGATCGGGTCAGCGCGCTCCACCATGAAGGGCGCCATGCCATGGTCGCCGTCCTGATACTCGCAAAGCACCTTGTCGGCCTTGAAGATGTCTCCCGCCTCGGTGGGGAAATACCGATCACGGAAGAAGGTGTTGACAGGAGACAGGCCCTTCCACAGGCCTGCCATGAAATAGGTGTCAAGAATATTGACAAGCAGAGACATTATTCATCCCTCCTTCTTTAGGGTTCCATCACGGTGCCGAGCAGAATGCCCTTCGTGCGCAGAGCATCCCTGTCGGCCTCGGTGATGGTAGCGCCGGTCGCTACGATCAGCGCAGCCTCGTTGAAATCGCCGCTGACATACACGGCGGCATTCTCGTCATCGGTAGTACCGACCTCGATGTCGTCACACAGGACGCAGTCGGCGGTCAGGGTTTCGTTGGTCGCGGCGGTGGTGCCGAAGATCACCAGCTTGCCGTCACCGGCAGAACCAGAGGACTTCGCCAGCAGGGTGCCACGCTTCAGCGTGCCAGCAGTGCCGAGTTTGCGGATGACGCCGGGCTTCACGATAGCCGGGGGCTGCATGCCCGCAAACAGCTTTTCAAACTCCACAGAGCCGATCTTCTCATGCAGATCACGGGTGGCCATGGATTACACCTCCTTGTTGTTGCCGAACAGCTTGTTGGCCATGGCTTCGCCAGCGGCCTCCTTGTCGGCGTTGGTCATGGGCTTGTCTTCATCCTCGGAAGAAGGAGCAGCGCCCACATCGTTGGCGCCGCTGTCCTTGTAATCCTTCTGGACGTCGGACATGAACTTCTTGCCCAGCTTCGCGGATTCCACCGCGGCGCGATAGGCCATCTCCTGAGCAGTGCAGGCGTTCTCGCCGTACTTGGCGGCGTTGACGACATCATCACTGAACAGGCCAGAGATGGCATCGATATCAGAAATGCGCTGGCGTTCAGCCTGAACCGCAGCGCTGTTTGCGTCTGCCTGTGCCTCGGCAAGCAAGGCCGCAGCCGCTTCGGGGTTCTCCTTACGGAATTCCTCAAGGGTCATAGGGTTACTACCTCCTTCTTTGCCTGAAGCATCAGGCTCGATATTATCAAAACCGCCCTCGCTCCCCGGTGCGGGTGCGGCTTCGACCACTTTGATGCCCTCCGGAAGTTCACCAAATGCGGCAATCCGCATCTGATGTCCCTTCACAAAGAGCGTGCGCTTGTCGGCGCTGACAGCGATATCGAGGTCTTCCTCCTCTGCCTCGTCCACAAGCTCGTCGATCAGGCCCATGTCGTGAGCCTCGCGGCCGGTCAGATGCTTCTCGTCGTCCATGATCTCCATGACTTCCTCCAGCGTCTTACCGGTCTTGCGCATGTAGATTTCTGCCTGGCTCTTGTCCATGGCCTCCAAGCCTTCAGCCAGCTTGTGCAGCCCCGGCGCGTTGTAGGCACCGAACACGAAGCTCCAGGCATGGTGCCACAGAATCAGCGAATTGGCGAAAGCCTGCGTGTGTTCACAGGCACAGATGATCAGGGAGCCGCCAGACATGGCCACACCCTCCACGATTGCGGTCTTTTCCGCAGGGAGGGTGCGCAAGGTGTTATGAATGGCGATTGCCGAATAAGCATCACCGCCGACGCTGTTCATGTGAATGGTGATCGTGTCCGCATCCTTGATGGTTTCAAGGTCAGCCAGGAAGTCAGACAGGATTATGAACTGCCCTTTGATAGGTTCACCCCACCAGTCAGTAGGCTGCGATTCGACGATCTGACCATACATCGTGATATCGACGTGCTTTCCGTTGACGGCCAGCGTATAACACGGGCGCGTCAGCACGGAATCAGGTTTGTTGTGCATCGTCACCGTCTCCTTTCTCCGGGTCATCCGGTTCTTGGCTGAACCGCTGTGCGTCCTGATTCACGCCACCAGCGGCAGCAAGGGTTTCGTTCTCATGGGCCAGCTGCTCCATGTTCTCGTTCCAGTCGCCGCCGCCGATCTCGCGCGTCACCTGCTCATGTGTCTTGAATCCATGGGCAACGGCGAGGATGTCGGCTTTGACTTCCTTGGTCGGGTCAAGCTGCCCTTGGACCGGGCCAATCCACCGAGCCTTGCACCAGGCGGCGCGGATTCGTGGATCCGTGAAAAAACCGGGCGCTTTGATGCGTCCAATTGCCACGGCCTCACAGAGCCACCGTTCATAGACGGGCTGGCAGAACATATTGACCAACATCTGTCTGCGCATCTTGAAGGCTTCCCACGCCTCCATGAGGGCGGCGCGGCTGGCGCTGTAGCTGGCGTTGAATTCCTTCAGCAGCGTATCGTAGGGGATTTCCAGCGCGGCGCCGATCTCCCGGCAGATCACCTTGAAGAAGATGTCGAAGCCCTGCGTCGGAATGCTCGGATTGCCGAACACCACTTCCTCGTCAGGCTTCAGGTGGAGCACGGTGCCGGGACCCATCTCATACTCGTTTTCGAGGCGAGAATCATTGCTGTCTGCCGCCTGCTCGTCTGCGTCTCCATAGCCGACCTCATTGACCGGAATGGCGGCTGGATTGGTATTCGTCTTAATCCACGCCGTAAAGAAGGACTGGATCAGCGCAGCCATGATCTCGGATTGTGTATACCTGCTGATGTTCAGCAGGCTTTCAATGACAGGCGCGAGGTAGGTCACACCCCTGTACTGGTCGCAGCGCTCCGAATCCATGATGTGCAGGATCATCGGCAGGCCGGTCCGTTTGCCGTAGGCAACGACGCGATTCCACTCCATCTTTTCGCGGAGCCTTTGATTTGGGTAGGTATCGCAGACATGATAGGCGACGACCATACCGTGCTTATCGATCTCTACGCCGTCATAAATCTTGTTGCCCGTTTTGAGGTTTTTCCCATCGGTCATGCTGCTTATGGGGGCAACCCCTGTTGATACCGGAGTGCTGATCCTGTCGGCTTCGATCAGGTGGACGCGCAGCTGATACGGATTGATGGGCGTTTCCTTGTACCATTGGAACAGGGCGAACACATCACCATTCATCAGCCAGGAGGTGACGACCAGCTGTTGCAATCCGGCGAAATCGTTCAGGCCCAAGGCGTCGCAATTCTCCCTCTTCCCTGCCCACAGAGCAAATTCCCTCTCCGTATTCTGCTGCCATTCCTTCGCTGCTTCAGGCGTGATGCCCAGGGCCTTATGCTCGATGCTGGATTTCAGCGTCAAGCCTGTACCGACCACCTTTGTCCTGTTGGTTTTGATCGCACTGGCGGCAACCGGCGAGGACATGTACAACATTCGGGCACGCTGGCGCATCGTGTAGTTATTCCAGTTGATATCCTCGTTCGGGGAAGAGGATACCGCCTTGAATCCCTTCAGTGCACGTCTGATTGTGCTGGCGCCGGCTTCGCTGTACCCGCTGGCCTGCGGACGTTTGTTGTTTTCCACGGTTATTCACCTCCATTCCTGGAAATATAAAGCGCAGCGGCATCGACGAAAGGAGAGCGAAACTCCGTACCGCTGCGCTGATAAAAGCCCCGGAGGGCATTTATCCGATCACCAATCACGAGGGACTACCCCGAAGGCCTTTCGCGGGGCCATTCCGTTCAGCAGAGCCTCGTATTCAGAAACTTTCGTCTCTGCGTCATTGATCGCTCGTTTGATGGATGGTATGTCGAATTTGGTGAGGGTTCTGTCGTCGATGGTGTATGACTTCACACCGCCCTCCAACAGGGAGGTATAAGCGTCCATCAGTTTTCCGAGTGTGTCCTGCCAGTATTTCAGGCGCTTCTCAACCGTCGCTTTGTCCATCTGTTTTCACCTACCATTCATCGTAGTATTTGTTGAGCGGGTTTATGGTCTTGGGTTTACTGACAGCCGGTTTTTTCGCTGCATCATCTGTCAGTCCGTTCCTGCGTCTGAGTATCGCATCCATATCAGGCGCGAGGGCTGTCAGCGCAGCCAGCGCATAGTTTCTACAGTCCAACGCCTCATTACGCTCATGCCCAGGTATTTTCTCCCAAACCCACGGATTCCTATTGTGCTCTTTGTAGACAAGATGCTCTGACAATAGACCAACAAAAAACCGGTGCTCATAACCCGCTTCAGGATTCAGAGGAAAATGGCAGAACCGAGGACCGGGGGTCTGGATTTTCAGCCCGTCCATGATCATCTGTTTTCCAGCGTCAACGCCCAACTGATACTGCCAGCACTCGCCTATAGTGCGTCCTCGAATAACAATCTTGACCTTCTTCGGCGGGGCGGTGTACGGTCTCCCATCACCTCCGAAGCCTTTGCAGTCGAATACTCTCATTCCGATGCGGCGCGCACATTCAAGGCGCGTATACTGCGTATAATGGCCACCGTCATCAACAAACGTCATGCTGATGCGTAGCCCTTTCCCGTTCTCATAACGGTATATCCGAGTAAGGATTTCATCCAGCTGTTGCCATATTTCAGGAGTATCAGGTCTACCGATGACGACGCCTCGCCTGATGCCCCAATTTTCCTTCCGCAGGCCCCAGCCCACAACCTCATATTCAAGCCTGTCGTCCTGCACGTCGACACCGGCAGTCAATACCAACACGCCGTCCGGAAGCTCTGCGCTGTAATCCTCGCGTCTGGCCAGATAATCGTCCTCGTTGGCAAGCCCGCCTCGTTCTTCCCACAGTTCACCGAACAGCGTATTGTACACGACCTTCAGCTTGCTTGCATCCTTCCGGGCGCTCAGGTATTCACTGACTATCTTCTTCCATGACACCCAGGGCGAACAAAAGGCATTCAGCCAGAATGACCGAACGCCGTTCTTTTTCGCTTCCGGGTTTTCAGCTATCCAGCGTGCAGGAGATTTCTTCATCTCATGCTCATATGAGATGCCCCCGCAGTTCGGGCAGACATAGTATACTTCATTGACGATGTACGTTTCCTCATGGTCGATCTCAACCGTGTCGAACTCGTACCGTATATCCTGCCAGCGGATATTTTGATATTCGCCGCAGTGGGGGCACTTGGAGCACCAGCGTTCCCGCGTCCCCTCGTTGAACGCTTTCTCAATCGGGGAATAACCCTTGATTGTCGGCGTTGAGCATTCATAGGATTTCGCGTTGTAGAAAGTCCTCTGGCGAGCCATGGCCAGCTTCCACGGGTCGCCCTCTTTCCCGGCCTCTGTCGCCCAGCGGTCACGCTCGTCACCGAGGACAAACCTGATCGGCTTTGATGCCAGCGCATGCGCTTCAGTCGAACCGCACATTGTCAGTATGCCGCCAGGGTAGCTTTTCTGAAGAATCGTATTCCCCGTGTCACCACGCAGCGACTTTGAGACTTTCTTCCGCAGCGCCTTGGAATCGCGTATCATCGGAGCAATACGGAGCTTGGAGTATTCCTTCGCGTCTCCGTTTGTCGGCTCGATCATCAGAATCGAACCGGGATCCTGATCGATGATATAGCCGATGATGTTGTTCATGGCCTCCGACTTGCCAACCTGCGAGGCGGCGACCATCACGATATGCCGTATCTTCGGGTCTGTGAATGCGTCCATCACTTCCTTCAGGTACGGCGTTTTCTTCGTTCGCCATGGACCAGCTTCAGCAGAGCTTTCGGGAGAAAGACGTCGGAATTTATCTGCCCATTGTGATACAGTCAGATCATCGGGAACCTGAAAAGCCTTTATCTGCTTTTTCAATTCCCGATTCAGTTTGCGCGCCCCGGCCTTGGCTCTGGCTGTTGCTTCGGCCTTGGCTTCGACTTTGGCTGCATCAGAAATCATCTAAATCATCCTCTGCTCTTTCGGACATGTTCTCCCTTTCTCTGACCATATCTTCGTACTTCTCCGGGTCATACTCGTATTCAGAGAGTTCCCGAAGCACGTCCTTCACGGTGTCTTTGATGATTACTGAGCACTCTTCCGCAGTATCGCACAGAGATAGTTCAACGGCCATACGGCCGGGGAGTGAAAGCAGCGATTGACGAATCGTATCAACCAAGCTCTGCGTGAATGCCTGCACGTCCTCCGATCTGTGCATCTTCCCTTTGAGTTCATCAGCCTGCAACTGGGCCATAGTTGCTTTCGCGGCCTTGAATTTCACATCAGCCGCCATCTTCGCCTTGTCCAGCTTCTTCTCGTCCTCGGTCTTCTTGACCTTCTCCGACAGGGAATCCATGTAGTTCTTTACGCTATCCGTCAGATTGAACAGCTTCCCGTAATCCGTCTGCACCTTGTTCAACGTCCCCTGTGAAACAAGCTGTCCAATCCACTGATTGGACACGCCCAGAAGGGAGCAGATGTCGGCCGTTTTCACGTAGATGTTCATTCCCGGCTGAAGGATGAAGACATTCTCAAAATCAAATACCACATTGGGCTTTTCAGATGCCATATTTGCTCCTTTCTGGGCGACTTGATTCAATTAAAGTACCCAAATTTGCTATACTATCGTTGCAAATATCGGGGTCGAAGAGGG
>Ga0326513_10000130_pt1 | contig 58945 bp, 50 predicted proteins | sample 2_2465_0518_D_FD_203654 | JGI IMG/M metagenome (GOLD analysis project Ga0326513, IMG submission 203654) | Bovine rumen microbial communities from UC Davis, California, United States - 2_2465_0518 | ecosystem: Host-associated > Mammals > Digestive system > Stomach > Rumen | place: USA... | reverse complement strand
CTCAGTCGCTCGTTTCAGCCAACACAAAGGAGGCAGAGTACAAGGGCGATGCTGCCTACAACCTCTCAAAGAGCTCTTACGGCTCAAGCATTGAGAGCTTCCTCGTGCCTGACGGCAACGCAACAGGCTCAACCGCAGGCAGTGGTGACAACGGAGGCGGAAATGGTGGCGACGGAAATGACTCGCTGTAAAAGCCTACCCAGTCCCTCCCCAAAGGAGGGCTCCACCCCCCTCACCCCCTCCAGGGGGAGTTGTTACACTCTCTCGCGATGTGGGTGAGGGTCATTTTCCCGCAGATAATTTTGGCAGATGCAAATAAATTGCTATATTTGCAAGCGATAAATACGGTAAGTCATAGAAATGAACATGAAATTTATATCAAAATACTTGCCTTGGATGTTTGGTTGCTCTATTGCAGCCATGCTTATAAATCCATTGTTCCTCATTGTTGTAAGTGTAGGTGAATTTATTTATGCCGAAGAGCCTATTTGGGGTTTGTTCTATCTCATTTCGTATGTTATTGTCGGAAGCGTGGTATGGTATCTGTTGAGGGAAAAGAAATGGAAGATGCAAGCTTTTTTGATATGGTTGACCACGAATCTTGTTTTACTGTCATTTGTAATATGTACGCTTCATACGAATGATGGACTGACAGGGTTGATGATAATATTCTCTTTTATATGGGGGACGGTTTTGTCGGCAATTCCAATTGGATTCTGTTGTTATAAATATGATTATCTGAAGACAAGTTTTCATGTATATGTGGAACGTGAAGCTGTTTGCATGGGAGATGATTGTAATGATGATAAAAGGATAATATTCAGAGTAAAGGATATTGACGAGCTGGCAAGGCAGTTGAAGAAGAAGTTTTTGCCCAATATTGCTGATGATGTAATATGGGGTGCTCACATATCCAATATAGATGGTCCTGTCGTTTTCAAAATGGATATCCCTATGTATGCAAAGCCGAAAGTGTATGATGTTTCACCGACAGAATGGCTTCACGAAGGTGTTTCATTGTATATGGAGTATGAACGCGGAAAGTGTAATTTGAAACGGAAATCACTACCCTATGGTCAGTGGGTATGCGATGAATCACCGTGTTCATAGAAAAATATAACCACAGATTTTAGGGATCTTAGGGATGTCAATCACGAGCGCAAACGAGATAATCCCTTCAATCTGTGTAATCTGTGTTCGAGAAAAAGAAAAACTCTGTGTCTCTGCGACTTTGCGTCTCTGCGTTTGAAAAATTTGCTTTCGCCTTCTAAAAAAACAGAACAAAACCAATAAAAACATATAAAAACAAATGGTTTTACTTTGTTTTCTTTTGTTTTAATTGGTTTTTCTAAATGGCGAAAGCAATAAAAGAAGGCTCGCTGAGTGCGAGCCTTTTCTGTTTTCTGTCAATCTGTCAATCTGTCAATCTGTCAAGGGGGGCTTTTACTTCACCGTCACCTTCTGGTTGTTGCGCAGGTAGATGCCCTTAGGCAGACGGGTGATGTCTGTACCAACGTACTTGCCGTCGAGAGTGTAGATCTTATCGGGTGTTGGGTGATAGGTGTTGGGTGATAGCTGGGCGATACCTGTTGATTCAGCGGACTGAACGACGAGGATGCCCTCGGAGAGGCGCGTGGTGTCGAAGGTTACATTAGCACCCTCACAGAGAATGGTAGGTGTGCCTGAGAATGACTTGACACCTGTCCAGAGACGTAGCTCGTCGCCAACGGCTGGGATGTAGTCGAGGAATCTAAGGGCGATAGTGCCGTTGATGGTCAGCGTACCGATGTTCCTGATGTTGTCACCACTCATAATCGTTGCACCTGTGGAAGCCTTGGCGATGTTGAGACGCAGGGTAGCGGTTGATGACAGGGTTACATCCTGATTGTTGAACACAAACTTTCCGAGTGCCGTTTCCTCGGTAACAACAGGTCTGAGAGTACCGTTGATGACGAAGCTTGAGTTCTTCAGGGCAGATGACGATGAGCCTGTGAGGGTAGCCCCTTCCGCTACGGTGAGCGCACCTGTGCCGAGTGACAGACCGCTGCCTGAGAGTTTCACCGTTCCTTGGCTTATCTTCACCGTACCGCTATTGGTCCAGCCACCCTTTACGGTCATGGTGCATGAGCCTATCTTCTCGAAGTGCGACTTGTTAGAGCCGCCACCGTCGGTTATCGCTCCCTCGAAGGTGAAGTCACCGTCCTCCCAGCTGTTGCCCACCTTCCATGTGTTAGAGCCTGAAGGAGTGCCCTGGCTCTGGAAGTTGGAGATAGGCTGTGCGAGAGAGCCCTTGCCGGTGAGTCGTCCGATGGTGAATGTCTTGCATACGTTGGTTGCTGTACATCCGTCGGCAAGGTCGAGAGTGGCGTAAGGCATACCAGTAGAGTTGTCGAGAGGCAGCCAGATAGATTTGGTGGTGTGGCGGATAGTGCCGTGGAAGTCCTTCCAGTCACCAATGATACGTACACGTGACACGGTGTTTCGTGGAACGATGGTGAGAGTACCCTCGCCAGTGAGCTTGTTGGAATAGCCTGTGTAGTAAGTGCCTGTGAGTTGCCATGAGGCAGACTTTCCCTTCGGTACTACGATGGCGTGGCTCGTGTTCTGTGCATTGTCATAGAGAGTGCCGCCCTGAAGCTCTATCGTCTTTGGCTGAGAACTTGCAGAAAGTGCTATCGAACCAGCCTTCATGATTATCTTTGATACGGAGTTAGTGGCATTGAGATACAGGCATCCGTTTCCTCGCTTGGTGAGGAGAGTACCCATGAACGACTTGTCCATCTTGAAATCGGAGGCATTGTTGATAACGCCACCCTCTTCGCCAATCATAGTCATATGTGAGCCCATCTCAACGGCTGCGGTGGTCTGGAGCTCTGCACCGTTCTCCATAGTGAACAGTGAGCCGAGTTTGGTGATACCGCCGAGGTTTCCGTATTCAGAATACTGATTTGACAATAGGCTGACCTTCGTTATGCCGCCCTTGAGATAGTTGCCGCCTGTGTATGAGTTCTCGCCCGACATGGTGACCGTACCGCTGCCTTCCTTTACGAATGAAGCCGTACCGCCGATGGCACCAGCACCTGTGAAGGCGTAGTCGGAAGAGGAGTTGACGGTGATGACGTCAGGCATGATGTCCTCGCGCACGTTGACCGTCTTATTAACGGCGTCGTCGTTGAAGAACACCTTGTCGCCAGATACGAATACGGTAGATTCAGAGGTCGTTCCGTTGTTGAGGATGAAGTTCTGGGCATCGGCAAGATTCCATGAAGAACTCTTCTCGCCAGTCCATGTTATGGAGTTGGCATCGCGGAGTCCGATAATCTCGATGATGAGTTTGCCATCCTCTATGTAGAGCTTCTTTTTCGTAGCGTTGAGACCCTCGATGCGGATGTCTTCGAGTTTGCCCTTAAGTTCAGCAGGAGCAGTACCGATGATGTACTTGCCCGGATTCATCTCCGATTCGCCTGCAGGAAGATGACCTACAAGTTCAAGAACAGGACAGAGATACTCGGGACCGCCCTCAGTCCATGCGCTTGAGGTCTTGGTCTCTATCTCAAGATACTTGCCGAGGTTGATGCGGTCGGCAGATAAATCGTTGGAATATAGGTCGATAATGAGACGTGAGCCGAAACCGAGGGTGAGGGAGTCGGTAGTGAGTTCTCCTTTCGTATCAGCACCTCCAGGACGGATAACGGATGCGTAGTCGGCCTTGATGCTCCTGAACTCGCCACCATTGGAGTTGAGTTCTGCAAAGCGGTTGAGCCATAGTGGTGACTGCTTCATGGTGCCGTCGAAATTGAGGACGCCAGCCCAGATGTTCGTCTCGCCCTTATGGGTGAAATCAGCCTTCGGGAGATTGAGGATGCCGTCGCCCTGCTTGATGAGACGTGCCTCGCCTGTAATACCATCGCCCTTTACGTTGCAGGTGTAGGTGGTGTAGGTTATCTTAGGATTAGCGTTAGTGCTTTCGCTTGCAGCATTGCCCTGTACCCATGTAGGCACGTTGAAGGTGAGGATATACGGACTTGCTCCTTTCTCAATAGTGACCTCTGTATTGTCGGTTTCGCACACGATGACGTGCTTGTCGTTGAGTGAAGAGCCTATAGTGCCGCCGTTCTTCACTTCCTCACGGCCTTCCATCATAAGCGGTGGAGGAGCTATGGTGATGTTCTCCAGTTTGCCGAGGAAATAGCTGGTGTGAGGAGGCTGATTGTAGCCGCACATCTGCCATGCCATAGCGTTACGGTACTGATGGTCGTGCCACAACGTGTAGTTGCGATATGTGGTTGGGGTAGGGGTGGAGTAGATACGGATATTGTTGTCGGCTGTTCGCATGATGATCTCTTCGCGCCAGTCGCCGAGGATATCGCCCTGATAGCAAGGCGTACACTTGGTGTAGTTATTAGTGAGAGAGCCGGCACAGGTGTAGATAGGCGCCCAACTGCCGTACCTCGCAATAACACCCTCTGAATCATGGTCTTTAAGACCGTTGAATGTCTCAGAGCACAGGTCGCCGTCCCAGTAGATGCGGAAGTTGGAATTGATGCCTTCGTTGACGATTCCATTGACATAATCATTCTTCACGCTACTTACAGGATTACCCCATGCTACACCGATGCTGCCGGGATAGCTATCGGAGAAATTACCCATCATTGAGCGTCCCACATCCTTACCTACGTGGAGTTCGCACTTGTATATCTTGCTTGTTGTGGCATCACGATAGTTGTAGCCTTGCGCTTCCTCGTTGCAGGCAAAGACCTCCTGTCCGTGAACGTATGGGTTGAAGTCGCCGCAGTGCATGGCATCACCATGTCCAAGACCTGTAGTTGAGAGTCCCTTACCGTTATCGTCGATGACCATAGAGCCAAAGACAATCTCGTCACGTCCATCCCAGTCAACATCGGCAATGATATAGTTATGGTAGCCCTGTCCCTTCCACACGCCGTCGGTGTTGTTGTACCACTTCCAACGTTCCTTGAGTTCGTGGGTGGCAGGATCAACGTCGTAGGCAATCATCTTATGACGGGTGTAGATACCGCGTGCAAGGAAGATGCTTGGCTTTCGTCCGTCGAGATAGGGAGCACCGAAGAAGAACTTTGAGCAGCGGTGACCGCCATCCTCCTTGCCCCATGCTTTTTCGAGAGTGCTTTCGCCAGACTCGAAGCGTGCAAGAGGGTAGGTGATGCATTGGTACGGCTTACCTGTTTCGCCGTCCATATATACGAGATATTCTGCGCCCTGACACATGAACCAGTTCACACCACCGCCTGTGGCTGCGCGATAGTTCTTCGTGGCATCGCCAACGGTGTAGGTAGAGCCGTCGGCGCAATGGATGACGGTACCGTCGGCAGCACGCATCACAGCCTCTGCCTTGCCGTCACCGTCCCAGTCGTAGGCTATTATGTTCTGCTCGTTGTTCTGGAAGTCGCCCATGTTAGGACCGCAGTTCACCCACCATAGGCGTGTGCCGTCCTGTTTCAAGACCTCGAAGATAGAGTATTCGCCAGAAGCCTTACCGTCAAACTTAGGTCCGAGTCTTGGGTAGCTTTGAGCCATCTCACTCTCGTTGTCGAACTTCATCAGGATTTCCAGTTCGCCATCGCCGTCAACGTCGGCACAGCACGCATCATTAGGAATGAGGGTGGATTGTATTCCCTCATGCTTTAGTTTTATCTCCTTGTAGCTTGTGCTCCATACAGAGGCGGCCTTGCTCTGTGCCTGTTCCTGTCCTCTTACGACAGCCGACACGGTGTATGTGCTTGTTGTGCTGCCGGAAGTGTCGGAAAAGTTGGAGGTTTTTAGGTCTGATTTAATGAGAGATCCGTCTCTATAGACATTATAGGTAACGTCATAGTATTCTGAGCCCAGAAGTCTCCAGCTGAGATACACGCCTGAGCTTGCCTTCATGGCTATGAGGCCGCGGTCAAGCTTATCCGTAGTTCGCTGGGCGAAGGAGGGGAGGGAGGCTATTGCCGCTCCGATTATGATTAGTAGTTTCTTCATTGTTTCTTAGTGGTTCTAATTATTTTATAGATTATAGGATATTTTACTCTTAAAATTAAAATATTATATGTGTCTTTCTGTTTTTTTAGGAAAATGCAATGGCAATGAATGGTAAAAGGATTAATAGTTTCTTATATTATATTGCTGCCACGATTGCGAATACTGCAAGTGTGGCAAGTACTGTCAAGGCTGGAATCCATTCCGTTATGGATGGGCATTCCCTTACCTCTGGAACGAATCTCTTTGGCAGATATTTCTGGTATAGCCAGATTATGATGCCAACGACGATTGTTGAGTATAATATGCCTCCAAGGAGGTCGCCTGGATAGTGTACGCCGAGGTATGAGCGTGAATAACATACTATCAGGGATAGCAAGAACAGAGAGTATAGCACTCGTTTTGACTTCATGAAATAAGCCGCGAGCAGGGATAATCCCCAATAGTTGGCTGCATGAGCCGAAGGGAAGCCGTATGAGCCTCCACGGTAGTCGTTCACGATGTGAACGTATTGTGATAGAGGATTCTCGAGATTTGCCGGACGCAGACGCTGAAACCAAGGTCGGATTACCTGTGAGTTCAGCATGTCCGTAAACAGCATCATCACTCCCACTAATAATAGAAGGTGTAAAGCTCCCATCCACCCTCTTCTCTTGTATGTCACAAAGAGGGTAATCAGATAAAACGGAATCCACACCAGTTTACCGCTTATGAGCCACATGAGTTGGTCAAGGTACTCTGTGTGGAATCCGTTTATCAACAGTAGGAATTGAGAATCAATTTCTGACATTTTATCCTATAAAGGTCTTGATTAACCAGTAGCAGATTATACCTGCAACATATCCCACGAAGGCGATCCAAGTTACTTTCTTCAAGTACCAGCCGAATGAGATATGCTCAAGGCCCATTACCACTACGCCGGCAGCACTACCGATGATGAGCATAGAGCCGCCAACACCTGCACAGTATGCAAGCAACTGCCAGAACACACCATCTACAGCGAGATTAGCTGACATAGGATCAATAGCGTACATCTTCATTGAAGCCGCAACGAGCGGTACGTTGTCAACGATAGATGAGAGAATACCGATGGCACCAGTGATGAGGTAGTCGTTGCCTACAGTTTCGTCAAGCCACTTCCCCATCTGTGTGAGTACGCCGATCTCAGAAAGCGTAGCCACAGCCATAAGGATGCCGAGGAAGAACATGATTGTGCTCAAGTCAATGCGTGAAAGCAATTTGGTAACACGCTTTGCCTTAGGGTCTTGCTCTGTACGACCACGATAGAAAATCTCAGTTACGCACCAGAGAATGCCTAACACACCGATAATGCCCATGAAGGCAGGTAGTTCAGTAATTGTATGGAATACAGGAACCAAGCAGAGACCGCCTACACCGATAGCGAAGATAATCTTCTTCTGGCGTGAAGATACTGCGAGCTTTTCTTTTGAACCATTATCTACAGTCTGTGGGAGATCACCCTTGAGATGCATCTGTAGAACGGCTGTAGGAACTATGAATGCAACGAAAGAAGGAACTATAATCTCTTCGATAACGCCGAGAGCAGTAATCATCTTACCATTCCAGAGCATGATTGTCGTAACGTCACCGATAGGAGAGAATGCACCACCGGCATTAGCTGCGATGATAACGCATACGGCATACCAGATGCGGTCGTTCTTGTCCTGAACAAGCTTACGCAGAATCATAATCATCACAATGGATGTTGTAAGATTGTCGAGAACGGCAGACAGGATAGCTGTCATGAACGCAATCTTCCAAAGCAGCGAGCGCTTTGTCTTTGAAGCAAGGGCACCGTGTACCCAGTTGAATCCCCCGTGCTGGTCAACAATCTCCACGATTGTCATAGCGCCCATAAGGAAGAATAGGGTAGTACCGGCCTCACCGAGATTCTTCTCGATAGCCTCACCCAGTTCCCAATGCTCAGGCAACGCGATGCCTATAAGGCCACCATGACCTACTGCAAGGAGTGTCCAGCAAACTACACACATCAAGACTGCAATAGCAGCCTTGTTGATTCTTGTTACGCTCTCAATGGCAATGAAGATATAGCCAATGATGAAAGCCAAACAGATAATGGTTGTCAAACTCATTATGAATTATAAAAGTTGAATTACGGCCTCCAGACCCTCTAAATCTCCATGCATATGGAGACTTTGGACGAGAGGCATATTAATTGTTAATTATTTATTTTTGATTTTCGAGCACAAAGTTACTAAAAAAACTTCTAATTCCATTCTTATATGTGAAAAAATGTTCGTTTTTCAATGAAATGTTGCATTTGTGATAAAAAATGCAACAGATAGTTCTTTGTTCTCGATATTTTTAGTATCTTTGCAAATTAGTAAGTGAAGAGCTCTCTAACCTCTAACCCCCTAACCTTTCAACTCTAACCTCAAAACAATGACCCATAAATATTTCTTTGCCGTTGACCTCGGGGCAACTAGTGGACGTACCATCGTAGGTGGATTGAGTGATGGAAAAATCACTCTAGAGGAACTGACGCGCTTTGACAATAATCTCATAGAGGTGAACGGTCACTTCTACTGGGATATCTACGCCCTTTACTTTGAGGTTGTCAAAGGTCTGAAGGATGCCAGACAAAGGAATATCGAAATCTTCTCAATCGGTATTGACACTTGGGGCGTTGATTTCGTCTGTGTTGCAGAAGACGGTTCTGTCAGTCAGCCACTTGCATATCGTGATCCTTATACTTTTGAAGCTATGGATGATTACTTGCAGAATGTCATGCCTCGCGAAAAGGTATATGATATTACGGGTATTCAGTTCATGAATTTCAACTCAATCTTCCAGCTTCATGCCATGAGGTGTTCTGGCAATTCTGCTCTTGGGAATGCCAAGAAGATTCTCTTCATTCCTGATGCCTTGAGCTTTATGCTGACGGGTAAGATGGTTTGTGAATATACCATAGCCTCAACCGCTCAACTGCTCAATCCTCGCACCAGACGTTTGGATTCAACTCTGTTGGAATCTTTGGGACTTACAGAATCCCATTTCGGTATAATGGTAAATCCTGGAGATACTATCGGTACTCTTACTCCTGAAATACAGGAAATGACAGGCCTCGGTGCTATTCCCGTTGTTGCTGTTGCGGGGCATGATACGGCTTCTGCCGTTGCTGCTGTTCCTGCAAGGAATGAGAGGTTTGCCTATCTTTCAAGCGGCACATGGTCGCTTATGGGTATTGAGACTAAAGATGCTATTATTAATAAGGTGTCATACGACCGTAACTTCACCAATGAGGGCGGAATTGAGGGCACAACCCGTTTCTTGAAAAATATCTGCGGAATGTGGCTCTATGAACGTTGTCGTAAGGAATGGACGGATGCTCCTAAGTCTCATGCCGAGCTTATCACTAAAGCTATGCAACAGCCTGCATTCCAGAGTATTATCAATCCTGATGATGCCATGTTTGCCAATCCTTCTTCTATGGTTGAGGCTATACAAGACTATTGCCGACAGACGGATCAACATGTGCCTTTAGGGTATGCTGAGATATGCCGTTGTATCTTCGACTCTCTCGCCTTGCGCTATCGTCAGGTGTTCTCCTATCTTAAGGAAATGGCTGATTTCCCGATAGATGTGCTTCATATCATCGGTGGAGGCTCGCTAAACAATGACCTAAACCAATTTACAGCCAATTCTTGTGGGGTAGAAGTTCTTGCCGGTCCTCAGGAATGTACTGCTCTCGGAAACATAATGATACAGGCAAAGGCGGCTGGTGAGGTTAAGGATCTGTGGGAGATGCGAAAGGTTATTTCTGATAGTATTGAACTTAAACATTTCTCTCCAAGAAACAGGACACTTTGGGATGCTGCTTATGATAGATTCCTTGCTGTTGTAGAAAAGAAAGGGTAGGAGGGAGTTGCTCTTATGCTGCTCTTATGCTGCTCTTATGTTGCTCTTATTCGGAATGGGACTTACAACGGACTTACAACGGACCTGTAACGGACCTACAGCCTATCTGGAAAAAATGAAACCTAATAAACAAAACATACTAAACTGAACGAATAAAAATGAAAGCAGAACTAATCAAAAAAGCATACGAAGTAGCGAAGGCTCGCTATGCGGAAATAGGTGTTGATACGGAGAAGGTGCTCAAGCAGCTTCAGAACTTCCATCTCTCGCTGCATTGCTGGCAAGCAGATGATGTGAAGGGATTCGAGGTTCAGGCAGGAGCTATGTCCGGCGGTATTCAGTCAACAGGTGATTTTCCGGGTGCTGCCCGCAATATTGACGAGCTTCGTGAGGATATACTCAAGGCAAAATCCCTTATTCCGGGCAAGCATCGTCTTAATCTCCATGAGATCTATGGTGATTTCAAGGGTAAGGTTGTGGATCGTGATGAAGTGACCGTAGAATACTTCCAGTCGTGGATTGACTGGGCGAAGGAATACGATACTCTTCTTGACTTCAATTCATCTTCTTTCTCTCATCCTAAATCGGGCAGTCTTAGTCTTGCCAATCCAGATGAGGGCATCCGTCAGTTCTGGGTAGAGCACACAAAGCGTTGTCGTGATATTGCCAATGCTGTGGGTGAGGCTCAGAATGATCCTTGTATCATGAACCTTTGGGTACACGATGGTTGTAAGGATGTTAGCGTGAATCATGCCCTGTATCGCAATGTCCTAAAGAAGTCTCTTGATGAGATTTTTGAGAAGAAACAGCCTATGATGAAGGACTGCATAGAGGGTAAGGTGTTCGGCATAGGACTTGAATCCTTTACCGTTGGTTCGCATGACTTCTATACGGCATACGCAGCAAAGAACGGGCAGATCCTGACTATTGATACTGGTCATTATCATCCAACGGAGTCTCCTGCTGATAAGGTTTCAGCTGTTCTTCCTTTCATTAATGAACTGATGCTTCATGTCTCTCGTCCTGTACGTTGGGATTCTGATCATGTAACTATCATGGATGACGCAACACAGGAGTTATTCTTTGAGATTGTACGTGCCAATGCCCTTGATCGCGTTCATTATGGTCTTGACTTCTTCGACGGCTCAATAAACCGTATTGGGGCATACGTTATAGGTTCTCGTGCAGCTCAGAAATGCATGCTTCGCGCCTTGCTTGAGCCACGGAGGATGATTTCCGAACTTGAGCTTGCAGGTGAGGGCTATAAAGTTCTTGCTCTTATCGAGGAACAGAAGGCTATGCCTTGGCAAGCTGTATATGATGAGTTCTGCGTGCGTAATGATGTGCCTGTAGGTCAGGACTTTATAGTTGATATTGAGAAATATACGAGTGAGGTGATAAGTAAAAGATAAAACAGTAGCCCCTCACCCGTCACTACGTGACACCCTCTCCCCAAGGGGCGAGGGGAAAGTTAGTATTTCTCCCTCATGGGAATCCTCACAAACGAATATATGTAATTTCTTCCTCGCCCCTTGGGGAGAGGATGCCCATAGGGCAGGTGAGGGGCTCTTTTGGTTAGGCATTATGACAAAAACATCTTCTCTTAAAAGCACCCTCGCGGTGTCTCTGAATAACTATCTTGATGCCGGAGCTATTGTTGCCGGAGGAAGTGGCATAACGCTATGGCAGAATTATCTCGAACTCTCCGAGATGCATCTTGGCTGGCTTAATGCCCTTAGTGCCAATGCCTTGGGAGCTGCCATAGGTGCAATAATAGGCGGTTTCCTTGCTGATAAGTTCGGCAGGAAGTTCATCTTCACGTATAATCTCCTTGTCTATATGCTTGGAGTTCTCGTGGTGATGCTTTCCGTTAGTTTCCCTATGCTTCTTGCCGGATTCCTCATTACGGGTATCTCTGTGGGTATTGGCGTTCCTGCCTCTTGGACGTATATTTCTGAAAGTTCGGAGGTGAATAATCGTGGGCGCAATATCTGTATCTCGCAGATGTCGTGGGGCTTTGGCCCTATGATTATCCTGCTCATGGGTATGCTCTTTGCCCCGGGAGGCTATCTCTATTCGCCTGTTGAGACTCTTGCTCATAGCATCTTAAGTGCAGATGCCGTTCAGTCGGCCGTGGAGGTGTTCAGTTCCCGAGTGGTATTCTTCACGTTGTTTGTTGTGGCTTTTGTAGCATGGACAATTCAACGACAGTTGGAAGAAAGTGCTGAATTTGAGGCTACAAAGGAGGCTGCAAAGGAAAAAGGAGAGGACACAGGTGTCCTTCATTCTTTTTCGCTTCTTCTATCTAATAAGGTGGCACGTAGGAGTGTTATGTTCCTTGCTGCTATCTACCTTACGTGGAATCTTGTGGCAAGTGTTATGGGATTTTTCTCTCCTCATATCTGTGAGACGGCAGGAGGTGTGAGCAACGAGTATGCCAATTGGATGAACTGTATTCAATGGGCTGTAGTTGTGGGTGTTACGTTTGTTATTTCGAATATAATTGATCGTACAAGTCATAAAGTCCTTTATGTTCTCGGACTTGTCTTTGCTCTCGGAACATGGTTGCTTGTCGTGAGTGTTGGTGTGAACAGCATAGCCGCTCTTTGGGCTTTCGTAATCCTCTGGGGCTTGAATGGCGGTATCTCCGTTCAGATATTCTATGCTCTCTGGGGCTCAGAACTCTTCCCTGCCAAGTTCCGTGCTGGTGCTCAGGGATTTATGTTCTTTGTTGTTCGTGGTCTTTCCGCAGTTTGGGGACTTGTCTTCACAGGCATCTATGGAGATAATGGCGAAGGCTTCACCCTTGCCGCCTATTGCATGATTGCCCTTCTCCTTGCCTCTCTCATCATAGGCGTTATCGGTTGCCCGAATACGAGAGGAAAGAGCCTTGAGGAGATAACGAAGGAAAGGTATGGGTAAGTGGCCTCTCCCCCCGCCCTCCCCCGTAGGGAGGGAGCCGGAAGGCCATCAGAAATTAATTGATAAAGAGTAATTAATGAACTATTAACAATTTTAATGTGCCTCTCGCGATATATACTATCGAACATCCTTCCCTTTGGGAAGGCTTGGTTAGGCTATATAATTTAATCAGCTTTACGCCTTCCGGCTCCCTCCCTACGGGGGAGGGCGGGGGGAGAGGCCTCGTTTTTTTGCTATGAGTATATTAGATAATCGTCTTGGCCTAAAGGCCGTTATTGATCAGGTTGCCGAGGTGACAGGTTACCTCTGGCAAAAGGGATGGGCAGAGCGTAATGGCGGAAACATAACCGTCAACGTTACTGAGTTTATGGATGAGGAATGTAAGGCTATGCCGGCTATAGCTCCTGTAAAGCAGATTGGCATGACTCTTCCTTATCTCAAAGGAAAATATTTCTATTGCAAGGGTACGGGGAAGCGTATGCGCGACCTTGCCCGTTGGCCTATGCAGAACGGCTCTATCGTTCGTGTCTGTGATGATTGTGCCTCATACGAGATTATTGCCGATGAGCCTGTTGTCCCAACATCAGAGCTTCCAACTCATCTTGCCCTTCAGAATTATCTTATAGAGACAGGTTCTTGCTATAAGGCTACGCTTCATACTCATCCTATCGAACTTGTGGCTATGTCGCATATTCAGCGATTCCTGAAGGGAGATGAGATGACACGTGTCTTGTGGTCGATGATTCCTGAAACCCTTGCCTTTGCCCCTCTCGGCATTGGTATCGTGCCTTACGGACTTCCTTCTTCCGTAGAACTTGCCAAAGATACTCTTGAGCAAATCAAGACTCACGATGTGGTTCTTTGGGAAAAGCATGGTACTGTGGCTGTAGGACAGGATATCATGGATGCTTTTGACCAGACAGACGTTCTCTGCAAGGCTGCAAATATCTATATGTGTGCCCGTAGTATGGGTTCTGAGCCTGACGGAATGACAGAAGAGGCAATGAAGGAAGTACAGGAAGTATTTAATCTCCCGAAGAAACGTCCTTGCTAAATTGTTTTGTTATAAAAAATGCAAACAGCGGATTTTCCTAGCAAGAAAGTCCGCTGTTTTTCCGCTTTTCCTAGGTAGATACTCCATCGTTACTCCATCGTTACTCCATCGCAAGTCCATCGTTTCGATGGAGTATCGATGGAGGAACGATGGACCACTGATGTAGTATCATAGGAATTGAGAGGAATTTGAGATTTGCGTATTTTGATATTTTTTTCGATTGTTTTTCACAAATTGCTCAATTTGTTTGGAAGTTTCAAAAAAAATACATATCTTTGTCCCTGAAAGATAAAAGTCAAAGGTCAAAAGTCAAAGGCCTAAGGTAAAAAGTCATCGGCCGAAAGCCTTAGACCTTAGTCTTTAGTCCTTAGACTTTAGTCTTTAGACCTAATGAAACAATAACCTTAAACAACTAAGAGTATTATGATTCTAATGATTTTGCAGTTGCTGATAGTACTATTGGCATTGTATGTAGGCTCACGCTATGGTAGCCTTGCTCTTGGCGCAATCTCTGGTATAGGATTGGCCATTCTCGTGTTCGGTTTCGGTATGAAACCGGGAAATCCTCCTACGGATGTTATCTACATCATCATAGCAGCTGTTACCTGTGCGGGTATGATGCAGGCTTCGGGCGGTATGGACTGGCTTATCCAGTTGGCTGAGAAACTTCTCCGTAAGCATCCTGACCATATCACATTTCTTGCTCCTCTCTGCACGTTCTTCCTTACCGTGCTTGTAGGTACTGGTCATGTTGTCTATACTCTCATGCCTATCATTTGTGATATTGCCTTGAAGAAGGGAATCCGTCCTGAGCGTCCTTGTGGAGTGGCTTCTATAGCCTCTCAGGTAGGTATCACGTGTTCTCCGATTGCTGCTGCGGTTGCCTCTTTCGTGGTAATCTCTAATGCCTATCACTTTGATGTGAACAATCTTCAGGTCATAGGAATCACTATTCCAGCATGTCTATGTGGATTGATGGCTGCTGCCGCTTTATCATATAAGCGTGGCTTGGATCTTGAAAAGGATCCTAAGTTCCAGGAGCGTCTTAAAGATCCTAAGATGTATGAGTATATGTACGGCTCTTCTGCTTCTGTTCTTGACAAGAAAGTGGATAAGGGCGCAAAGATGGCTGTGTATATCTTCCTTGGTGCACTTGGAATAATCGTTCTCTTCTCTGTAATGCAGATCGTGGGTTGCGATATCCGTCCTCGCTATAACACTTTGCAGCTTGTGAAGGGTGTGGAAGATACTGCCAAATTTGATATCGGAGGTGCTATGCTTACGGCAAAGCAGATTCTCAACGCCAAACTTGAGATTGCCGGTTGTACGGAGTATGTTCAGAAACCATTGGCTATGAACCTTATCATCCAGATAGTAATGATAGCTGCTGCTGCATTCATGATTATCTTTGCAAAGGCAAGTCCTAAGAAGGCTGTTAGTGGTGCTGTATGGCAGTCTGGTATGGTTGCTGTTGTGGCTATTTACGGTATTGCATGGCTAGCAGATACATATTTTGCTGGTTATATGACAGAGATGCAAGGTGCTTTAAAGGGCATAGTGACAGAATATCCTTGGGCTATTGCCTTTGCGTTCTTCGCAGTATCAGTTCTTATCAATTCTCAGGGTGCTGTAGTGGTGGCTATGCTTCCGTTGGCATATTCTCTCGGTATCTCAGGTGTGGTGCTTCTTGGTGTTCTTCCTTCTGTATATGGATATTTCTTCATCCCGAACTATCCTTCAGATATCGCTACTGTGAACTTCGACCGTTCTGGAACTACGGTCATTGGAAAGTATTTGCTCAACCACTCATTCATGATGCCAGGACTCGTTAGTGTTATTGTATCTACACTCGTTGGTCTTGCACTCACTAATATCTTTTACTAATGAATAAGAACGTTATAATATATTGTGCTCTTGCCGTTATGCTTGCTTCCTGTGGAGGGAAGAAGACAAGTGGTGAGGAGGCTGCTGTGGAAGATTCTGCTCCTCATTCAGAGTTGAATCTGTCACCCGAACTCGTATCGCATCTTGACAGTATTGCGGGAATCATTTCCTCTACGGCTTCAAATGTCGATTTCAAGGCTCTTGTTGAGAACGGGAAATTCAGTCTTACGGATCAGCAGAAGAAGGTGAAGCCCGATTATCTCCTTTCGAAGGGTGATATAGATGATCTTGCCACTCTTCAGGAGAAATATGTGGCATCTGCATATCTTGCCGTAGATATGACGGTGGCAGGTCTTTACGGACTTGATGATGATGATTTCTATTCAAATACGATGCAACGCCTTGCGGCTGAGACTGACGAGGCTAATCAGAAAGCGGCTGATGAGGCAAAGAATGCGGAGTTGAGTTTTGCAAATGCCCAGCAGTTCTATCTGGACATGAAGAAGCGCAACCGATTGGATAAGTTCTATGCGGCTGAGGCAGCATACGCGGTAGAGGTCCTTTATATACTCTCCCGTAATCCAGATCTCTATATGCCTGTTATGACAGATGTTGCGGCAATGGATCTTTGCAAGCAGGTCAACATGGCTTATGATGGATTGGAGGCTCTTTCCGGGGAATATCCAGACCTCAAGAAACTTGTTGATGCCCTAAAGCCTATTGCAGACATCAAGGTTACAGGTTCTGATGAGCTCCGTCATCATCTGAAAAAGAAGAATGAGGAGTTTGCAAAGGCTCGTGCTGCATTACTGAAATAACAGAACTTCGAAAGTGCCTTTATGATATTTTTTTGATAAATATTTGCAATAATTACAATATGAACGTAATTATTACGTTAAATATTAATGTGCATATAATGCATAGTTAAAAATTGAATTATGAAGAAAATAACAGTTTGGGCACTTGCGGTTCTTATGGCTGTGCCTGTAATGGCTGACACAACAAGCGAGAATGTCGGCGAGAACAAGGAAAACACTCAGGATAACTCTGAGTTCATGTCTGATGAGCGTACAGAAGAAGGCTTCATCACACACTATCTTAACAACGCTATTGCCTCTGGAATGCAGCAGGCAGACCAACAGGAGGAAAAGGAGTATGGTCGTAAGGTTACTTCTTTTGCCTCTGCTCCTAAGTTTGGTGGTTATTTCATCGGTAAGTATGCAACAACTTCTCAGGACAAAAAGCACTCAGGTGATGGATTTACCCAGCGTCTTGTGCGTCTCTATGTTGACGGTACTATTCTTGATGATTTTGCTTATCGCATTCAGGTTCAGACCAATAATGCTTCTTTCCATATGAAGGATTTCTTCGTTGAGTGGAAGAAGTACCCAGAGTTTAAGGTTAAGATTGGTCAGTTCAAGCGTGCCTTTGGACTTGAGAACCCAATGAACCCTTGGGATGTGGGAGTAGGTGATTATTCTCAGCTTACAAAGAAACTTACAGGCCATGATGATTTCATAAATGGTTCTACTAAGTATGAGTCATCAAGCAATGGTGGTCGTGATCAAGGCATTCAGTTTCAAGGTGATCTCTTCCCTGCAGAGGATGGTCATCGCTTTGTTCACTATCAGCTCATGATTAGCAACGGTCAGGGTATTAATACTGCTGATGCTAACTCACAGAAGGATATCACTGGTGTTATTCAGGTGCAGCCAATCAAGGGTTTGTTCTTTGGCGCTTACGGTTGGACAGGTAACTTTACCGCTTCTAATGGCGTGACAGTTAATCGTAATCGTTATCTTGTCTTTGGTAAATATGAGGCAAATGATTGGTCTTTCCGCGCAGAGTATGCTCATTCTACAGGTCATAAGGTGGACGATTTCAAGGAAGATGAAAAAGGTGTCAATTACTGGGATGGTACTGGCCGTGCTGACGGCTGGTATGCTACAGTTGGAATACCTTGCACACCTTGGCTCAAGACCTGGTTGAAGTATGATGCATATCGTGATAATGGCCAGTGGGGTACAGCAAAGTCAATCTACTCTATCTGTCCTGTTATCAACCTTCACAAGAACCTTATGTTCCAGCCACAGTTCAACTATGTTCATGACAGAAACAGCGTTTCTGATCCTAACTACACAGAATTCTGGCTTGAGACTTACGTGAGATTCTAAATAAATGGAAAGTTAAAAATGAACAATAAAAAATACAGGTTAGTATTCAAATATTTGAGACTAACCTGTATTTTTTTGACTATCATGTCATAGTAAACTTCACCTTTGCTTCTAAACCATTCCTAAGAATGGGCGGAAAAAGGGATTTGCTACGGATTTACTTCGGAGGCACAGTGGATCATCATCTTTGCTGCATTCTCGGGAGCAGATTCATTTCCGAGTCTCTCGTCAATGATATCATATTCTGAGAGCATTTTTGATCGTCCTTCTTTGTTAGGAAGGATTTTTCCGAGTTCCTCTCTTATAGTCTTTACCGAGAATCGATCTGCGAATAATTCTTGAACGACTTCCTTGTCGGCTATCAGATTTACAAGTGATATGTATTTGCACTTGATGATGTGGTTGAATGCCCATCTTATGAAGTGTGGGACAGGAGTCTTGTAGCAGACTACTTGTGGAACATCGAAGATTGCAGTTTCGAGAGTTGCCGTACCGCTTGTGACGAGGGCGGCGGTAGAGTGGGAGAGTAGGGCATAGGTCTCGTTATGAGTCCGTCCTACGATATTATTACCTATGTATTTATTGTAATAATCCTCGTCAATACCTGGGGCACATGCGAGTACTGGTTGATACTCAGGATATGTCTTTACGGCCTCTAACATAGCAGGAAGGTTGTCTTTGATTTCCTGTCGTCTGCTACCTGCCAAAAGGGCAATAATAGGCTTGTTCGCATCAAGGTTATTCCTCTTGCAAAAATCCTCGTATGTCTCTTTGTATTCTGAACGGAAAAGCCTAACCTCATCTGCTGTTGGATTACCAACGTAATGAATAGGATAGCCATGTTTCCCTTCAAATAACTCCTTTTCAAAAGGCAATATGGAGAACAGTTCGTCCACATCCCTCTTGATGTTCTTTATACGGTATTCCTTCCAAGCCCAGAGCTTTGGGGCTATGTAGTAGAATACCTTCGGCCTTTGACTTTTGACCTTTGATCTTCTGTCTCTCAGATATTTCGCGATATTCAGATTGAATCCTGCATAATCCACGAGTATCACCACGTCAGGTTGCCACTCGGTAATGTCTTTCTTGCACATTGCCATATTCTTGAATATCGTAGGCAGATGCAGAAGTACGGGGATGAATCCCATATATGCCAGTTCCTTATAGTGGTGCACACGCTCTCCTCCCACGGCGGTCATATTGTCACCTCCGAAGAATCTGAACTTGGCATCATGGTCTTGCTCCTTGAGCGCTTTCATTAGGTGCGAGGCATGCAGATCGCCACTTGCCTCTCCAACTATAAGGTAGTATCTCATAAAAAAAAACTGAGGCCTCTCCCCCCGCCCTCTCCCGTAGAGAGGGAGCCGGAGCGCGAAAGGGCATGTTACTTGTTAATTGTTAATTCAAGAGTCTTTAAGTAGTCAAAGTCTGTGATATCCACGGAGATAGGAGTGATAGCCACATAATTGTGTTTCAAAGCCCAAGCGTCTGTGTCCTCTGCTTCCGGCTCATCATTCTGATAGTATCCGCACATGAAATAATAATCATATCCACGACTTGGATGAGTACATTTCTCCACCTCGTTTCTCCAATGTCCGTGAGCCATTCTGCAAACCTTTACACCAGCAGGATTTTTCGTCTTCGGAAAGTTGACGTTCAGACATGTCATTTTCGGCATTCCGTCCTTCAAGGCTTTCTCTACAAGTGACCTGACAATATTGGTCATTGGCTCAAAGTCGGCATCCTCGGCATAGTCGCATAGAGAGAACGCTATGCTTGGAATCCCCTTGATTGCACCCTCCGTTACCACTCCAACGGTGCCGCTATAATGGGCATTGGTGCTTGCGTTATCGCCGTGGTTTATGCCACTGATAACAAGTGCAGGCTTTCTTGGACATAACTGTGAATATGCCATCTTAACGCAATCCACGGGAGTGCCGGAACAAACCCATGTCTGGGTGTTTCCTTCAGTCTTCTGATGGCGCAGGGTGAGAGCCTCCATAGAGAAGGAACAGCTCTTTCCGGAGCGTCCTCCATCAGGTGCACATACAATTATGTCTCCGTAATCAGCAACCATGCGGACAAGTTCGTTGAGTCCCTTTGCCTGATAGCCATCATCGTTTGATATGAGAATTAATGGTTTCATTTTGGCTGCAAAAATAATAAAAAACTATGTAATTAGTCATTAAAATGCAAAAAAATGTATTTTATTTGAGACAAAATCCTCGTATTTAGAAAAAAAATAGTATCTTTGCAATCTAATATGTACATATCAGTAAGATCATGAACAAAAAACTCGGTAAAATAATCGCGCTCGCAAATCAGAAAGGAGGCGTTGGCAAGACAACAACAACTATCAATCTGGCTGCGTCTCTTGCTACATTGGAAAAGAGCGTACTTGTGGTTGACGCCGACCCTCAGGCAAATGCTTCGAGCGGTCTGGGAGTTGACCTCCAGCAGGTTGACTGCTCTCTATACGAGTGCATCATCGACCACGTTGATGTGCGTGATGCAATCTATACCACGGATATCTCAGGACTTGATATAATTCCAAGCCACATTAACCTTGTCGGTGCTGAAATAGAGATGCTTAACATTCAGAACCGTGAGCACGTCATCTCCAAGCTCCTTGCGCCAATTCGCGATGAGTACGACTATATCCTCATTGACTGTAGTCCTTCACTTGGGCTTATCACCGTAAATTCACTTACAGCGGCTAATTCCGTTATCATTCCGGTTCAGTGTGAGTATTTCGCACTCGAGGGTATTAGCAAGTTGCTCAATACGATTAAGATCATCAAGAGCAAGCTTAATCCGCAGCTTGAGATAGAAGGTTTCCTTCTCACGATGTACGACTCACGTCTTCGTCTTGCCAACCAGATTTATGACGAGGTTAAGCGTCACTTTCAGGAACTTGTGTTCAAGACGGTCATTCAGCGTAACGTGAAACTCTCAGAGTCTCCTTCACATGGTCTGCCTGTCATTCTCTATGATGCAGACTCTACTGGTTCGAAGAATCATCTTGCCCTCGCAAAGGAGATAATCTCCCGGGAGAAGTGATGTTGATGTACAATTTGCAGATGTGGAAATAAAAAGTGAAGGTTACGTCTGTTAGTAGGAATTCCAATCATACTTTTTAATTTTTACTTCTTACTTTTGAATAAAAATGGCAGTTCATAAGAAATATAATGCCCTTGGCCGTGGTCTTGATGCCCTTATCTCTACAGAGGGCGTTCGTCCGCAGGGGTCTTCCACTATCAACGAGATTCCGATATCTCAGATTGAGGCAAATCCTAATCAGCCTCGTCGTGAATTCGATTCAGAAGCTCTTCAGGAACTTGCAACCAGCATTCGTGAGATAGGTATCATACAGCCTATCACCCTTCGCCAGATTGACGATAACCGCTTCCAAATTATTGCTGGTGAGCGTCGTTGGCGTGCGTCACAGATTGCAGGTCTTACAGCAATTCCTGCCTATATACGTACTATTAGCGATGAGAGCATCATGGAGATGGCTCTCGTGGAGAATATCCAGCGTGAGGATCTCAACGCTATAGAAATTGCATTGGCATATCAGCACCTTCTTGAGAACGACGGAATGACGCAGGAGAAGGTGAGTGAGCGCGTCGGAAAATCGCGTGCGGCTATTGCCAACTATCTCCGTCTGCTCCGTCTTCCTGCACAGATACAACTGTCGCTTCAGAAGAAAGAAATTGATATGGGACATGCACGTGCTCTTCTGTCAATAGATTCACCGTCTCTTCAGATTAAGCTCTATAAGGAGATTATGAAGAATAACTATTCCGTGCGTAAAGTAGAGGAAATGGTTAGTCTTCTGAAGAATGGTGAGGAGATAACAACGGGAACAAAGAAGATTGTTGCAAAACAGCAACTTCCAGAGGAATTTAATGTTCTCAAGGATCGTCTCTCGGATTTCCTGAACACTAAGGTGCAGTTTACCTGTAATCCGAAGGGAAAAGGAAAGATTTCCATTCCTTTCAATAGTGAGGAGGATCTGGAACGTATCCTTATACTCTTCGATAAGTTGAAGTAAAAACTTCCTCCCCACCCATACCGGGAAGTGTTTAGTGCTTCCGGTCATTGGAGGGGAGAATACAACAAACATCCTTCCTCTTGGGGAGGCTTGGTTAGGCTATTAATTGCAAATAAATAATAAATATCGCTTTTTGATAATGGTAGTGAGCTTATGGTTCTCTGCCATTGTTGCGTATGCCCAGAATGACTCTGGCAATATACAGCATGTTTTCGCAGAGCCTGAGTTAGTAGATGGGAAAAATGTAATTCGAGACCTAACTCCTGCCGACTCTGTCGCTGCTCTCAAAATGGCAGGGAAGAAAGCAAAGCGTGACTGGGCTACATGGAAGCCGGATCCAAAGCGTGCTATGTGGCTCGCTATTGTTATTCCGGGTGCCGGACAGATTTACAACCATAAGTATTGGAAACTCCCGATTATCTATGGAGGATTTGTCGGTTGTGCTTATGCCATGCGTTGGAACAATCAGATGTATAGCGATTATTCTCGGGCTTACATTGACATCTCGGATAATGATCCGGAGACCAAAAGCTATGAGAAATTTCCGTATCTCGTCATGGCGCAGAGTGATCCGGAGCGTTTGAAGGCACAATTCAAATCACGTAAGGATCGTTTCCGTCGCTGGCGTGATCTAAGTTTCTTCTGTATGCTAGGTGTATATGGACTAAGTATCATAGATGCCTATGTTGATGCTTCGCTATCGCAGTTCGACATCTCCGATGACCTCTCCCTGCATGTGGAGCCAGGCTTTGTCGGGACTTCAAAGAAGGAGTCGTGGATGAATGCGGAAGTAAATTCTTTTTCAACCACGGGAATAGGCATTAACGCAGCTCTTACTTTTTGACCTCTAAGGTTCTTGGCGTTTTCACGCCATGCTTAACTAATTGAAAATTATGAATAAAAGAAATACAATTCTCTCGCTTGCCGTATTCTTTGGCAACATAACTTCCCTGTATGCGCAGGATGTAAACGTAACTACAACAGACACATATAACTACGATGACGAGGAAATCGTTATCGGTAAGGATAATGGTGATGAGGAAATAATAGAGGTTCCAGAGGGAATGCTTCTCGAACTTGATTCCCTTGTGCAGCAATATAATGCAAAGACATATCTCATGGCTGACACTTCATGTCAGATGCGTGATGTTAATCCTGTTTATGATGTAGAGGTGTATAAGGATCGTCTCAGACGTCTTCCTACAGCTATGGAGATGCCTTGGAACGATGTCGTACAGAAGTTCATTGACCGATATTCAACTCGTCTGCGTCGCTCTGTTGGCTATATGCTTGGTGCAAGCAATTTCTATATGCCAATCTTTGAGCAAGCTCTTGAGGTCTATGGTATTCCTCTAGAACTCAAGTATCTCCCAGTTATAGAGTCTGCACTTAATCCTAATGCCGTGTCTCGTGTGGGTGCCACAGGACTCTGGCAGTTTATGGTGGCAACAGGAAAACGCTATGGATTGCGAATAACGACCATGATAGACGAGCGTCGTGATCCTGTAAAGTCATCCTATGCAGCAGCCCACTATCTTGCTGATTTGTATAAGATATTTGGTGACTGGAACCTTGTTATTGCAGCCTATAATTATGGTCCGGAGAATATCAACAAGGCTATCCGCCGTGCTGGTGGTGTGCGTGACTATTGGCAGATATATCCATATCTTCCTAATGAGACTCGTGGTTATGTTCCTGCATTCATCGCAGCTAACTATATCATGAACTATTACTGCGAGCATAACATTTGTCCGATGCTCACCAAGCTCCCTGTACAGACTGATACCATTATGCTATATCGTGATGTACACTTTGAACAGCTTGCAAACGTCATAGGTATAAGTAAGGAACAGCTTCGTTCACTCAACCCACAGTATCGTCGTGATGTGGTGACTGGTTATAGTGAGCCTACCGACCTCCGTCTGCCTATTGAGTATATAAATGCGTTTATCGAGAAGGAAGATTCTGTTTATGCTTATAATGTAGATCAGTTGATGAAGCGTGCAGAGGTGGCAGTTAACGATGATGCCCCAATATATCGTGCTCCAACTGTTGCCCAGCGTGCGGCACGTCAAAGTGCACGTGCTAGTCGTAAGGCAAAGGCAAGACGTGCACGTGGAGGCAGAAGCGTGACCATCAGGAATGGTGATACTCTCTCTGAAATAGCGAAGAGAAACCACACAACTGTGGCTAAGCTCAAGAAACTCAACAGAATATCCGGTTCATCTATTCGTGCCGGAAAACAGATTAGGGTTAGGTAATCCATATGGATTACCAACCCTTTATTTTGTATATTTTTTATTTACCTTAAAGACTAACTCCATACTGTTATGCAGGAAAAACAAGCTGAACAATTATATCAGGAACTTATAGACTCCTATCTTGCTAGTCCGCATCGCAAGAAGGTGGATGTAATACAGAAGGCATATAACTTTGCCTGTCGTGCTCATGAGGGGGTGAGCCGTCCGAATGGCGAACCATATATCATACATCCAATTGAGGTAGCGCTTATCGCATCACGTGAGATGGGACTTGGCTCTACATCTATTTGTGCGGCATTGTTGCATGATATCATCGAGAATACCGACTATACTGTGGAGGATGTGGAGAATATCTTCGGCTCTAAGATTGCACAGATTGTTGATGGACTCACTAAGATATCTGGAGGTATATTTGGCGATAAAGCCTCAGAGCAGGCTGAGAATTTCAAGAAACTGCTTCTTACTATGTCGGATGACATACGAGTCATACTAATCAAGATATGTGACCGCTTGCAGAATATGCGTACCCTTGATAATCTTTCCGATGGAAAGAAAACAAAGGTGGCAGGTGAGACATTGTATCTTTATGCTCCATTGGCAAATCGTCTTGGACTAAATAAGATAAAGACAGAGCTTGAAGATCTCGCTTTCCGTTACGAACATCCTGATTCCTATGAGAATATATGCAAAAAACTTGCTCATACGCAGGAACAGCGTGACGAGCTTTTCGCTAAGTTTACCGATCCTATTCGTGAGGCGCTTGATGCCATGGGATGTAAGTATGTTATAAAGATGCGTGTCAAATCGCCTTATTCTATTTGGAATAAGATGCGTAATAAGCATGTTTCATTCGATGAGATTTATGACATCCTTGCTGTGCGTATCATCTTCGAATCTCCTGAACCAGAAGATGAGGTCAATGAATGTTTTCGTATATATGTGGCTATCACAAAGTTGTATAAGTCGCATCCCGATCGTTTGCGCGACTGGCTCTCTCATCCTAAGGCTAATGGATATCAGGCTCTCCATGTCACTTTAATGAGTAATCAGGGACAGTGGATAGAGACGCAGATCCGTTCAAAACGCATGGATGAAATTGCAGAACAGGGATTTGCTGCCCACTGGAAATACAAGGAAGGCACCGATGAACCGAATAATGAAGGAGAACTCAATGATTGGCTGTGTACCATAAAGGAGATTCTTGATGATCCGCAGCCGGATGCTATGGACTTCCTTGATGCTATCAAACTGAATCTGTTTGCATCTGAGATATTTGTTTTCTCTCCAAAGGGAGAGATTATCACGCTTCCGTCAGGAGCAACTGCACTCGACTTTGCCTTTTATATTCACACGTTCCTTGGCTCACATTGTATTGGTGCAAAGGTAAACCATAAGCTTGTGCCCCTGAGTCATGTGCTTCAGGGGGGGGATCAAGTGGAGATTATCACCTCTAACTCTCAGCATGTTCAGTCGGAGTGGTTGTCGTTTGTCACTACGGCAAAGGCACGCAATAAGATACAGACACAACTTCGACGTGCTAACCGTGACATTCAGCAAAAAGGGCTTGAGATGTTGCGTCAATGGTTGAAGTCGCATGACCTCAACCTTACCACTTCTGCCATACGTGCTCTCTGTGAGGCACATGGCATGGAGAAACAAGAACACCTTTTGCTTGATATCGGTAACGGCATTATAACGTTGTCGGAACAGGATCTAGACCATATCCTCGGTGTGGTCAAGAAGAGTAAAAAAAGTCGTTGGCGTCGCTTCGTGCCATTCTTGAAGTCAAAGAATGACAAGGACGATGCTGATGAATTCCTCACGGTACAGGAAGGTTTCGACAAGGATCGTGCATGTGTCATCTCAGAGGATAATATCAACAAGTATGTTTTCTCGCATGATTGTTGTCATCCGATTCCGGGGGATGATGTTGTAGGGTATATCGACGGTAATGATCATATAGAACTTCACCATCGCTCATGTCAAGTCGTTAACCGTCTCCGCAACACCTATGCACACCGCATTCTTGCCGTACGGTGGAATATGCGCAACGATAATGATGATCTGCTTTTCGATGCTGTCATTGTTATCAAGGGTATTGACCGTAAGGGAATAGCACGTGATGTGGCACTTGTAATTGCCGACCAGATGGACATTAACATTCATAAGCTCTCCATATCTTCTGACAAAGGTATATTCGAGGGACGTATCGAGATGCGTGTACATGATCGTGAGGAACTTACGGGAATAATTGATGCACTCAAACAAATACCTGATCTCACCACGGTGATAAGGGAGTACTAAAAAACAATAATAAATTGAAATACTTATATTTCCTTTCTCATATACTCTCTACCTACACCAGCTATTTCATTATAGCAGTAGCAGTAGTGACGTTTTTTTGTCCAGTCATATTTTCATGGGTACATGGTGATATACAGTCTTTGATACTTGGATTTATAATGCTCACCATGGGACTCACGCTCACTCTTGACGACATGCGTGTGCTTGCTGCACGTCCATGGGACATACTCATCGGCACGTGTGCTCAATTTTCACTAATGCCACTCATAGCATGGTCGCTAACCGTCGGAGTTGGCTACCTTGGCATAGAAATTCCAAAACCAGTTGTGGTGGGCATAATTCTCGTTGGATGTTGTCCTGGAGGTGTTTCAAGCAATATTATGTCGTACTTGTGTAAGGGCGATGTGGCTTTCTCCGTAGGAATGACTACCGCAAGTACATTGCTTGCACCTGTGGTTACTCCGTTGCTCGTGTTGTGGCTTGCGGGGGAGAGGGTAGAGGTTGATGCCCTTGGCATGTTCCGTAACATACTACTCGTCACGCTCTTGCCTGTTACCATAGGTTTCTTCTGCAACCTTTTCATGGGGAGGAACGAGAATTTCCGCAAGGCACAGTCGGTGATGCCCGCCTTTAGTGTAATCGGACTCGCATGTATCGTGGGTGGCGTTGTCTCTGCTGTTCACGACAAACTCCTAATGGAAGGCATAACTTTCTTCCTTATTGTCTTGGTGGTAGTGTTCTTCCACAATGGCTTGGGCTATCTCCTTGGCTATAGTGTGGGTAAGATGTTCCATTTCTCCGCTGCAAAGAATCGTACTATATCCATTGAAGTTGGTATGCAGAATGCTGGTCTTGCCACAGTTCTTGCCTCAGAGTTCTTCATTGTTTCCTGTCCGCTTGCTGTTATTCCATGTGCGGTAAGTTGTGCGTGGCATTCGATATCAGGAACGATAATGGCACAAATCCTTGCTCCGAAGAGTGATGATAAAGAAAAAGAGTGAATAAAGTGGGATAAATGAAAAAAAATATGAGATAAATCGAAAAAATGACATATTCTCAAAGAAAACTCTTTTTTTCCTTTTTGTTTTCATTTTTTTTCACTACCTTTGCAGAAATCAGCGGAATGTCCGTATCATGGGAAAATTCCCAAGTTTATGATTTTGATATAATAAGAAACTAATTCTCAAATAGTTATTACTATTTGGGTGCTTTGTTGTGTCTTATTTATGAAACATGAGAGTTGAGATTATGGATTGCATGAATGACAGACAGAATATTTTTTTTAAAAGTATTTTCGTCGAATTCACGTTAAATTAGAAGAGATTTATTTAATGTAAAAATGGCAGAAGAATCGTTAAGGTATAAAACAAAAAAAGGACTATATTGGAAGTTTTTTGATCAATTTATGAACTATGGGATGCAATTTATAGTTGGTATTTTTATGGCTCGTATGTTGTCTCCTTCTGATTATGGTATAACTGCACTGCCTGCTGTTTTTATGGCTGTTGCAGGTGTTTTTATTAGTGGAGGATTCGGTTCTGCTTTGATTCGTAAGGAAAACTTGACGGAGGAGGACTTGTCAACGGCATTCTACTATAGTGTTATTGTCGGTGTCGTCTGCTATGTTACTCTCTTTTTTCTTTCGCCTTATATTGCTGATTTTTATAACACCCCAGTGTTGAGATCTTTGATAAGAGTAACCGCATTAGGATTCCTTTGGGGACCTTTGGGGACGCCTCAAAGTGTTATACTAAATAGAAGACTTGATTTCAAGAATCCTGCTCGTATTTCTGTTGTTAATAAAGTTATAGGTTCTATTGTCGGTATTTCTATGGCATATATGGGGTATGGTCTTTGGGCTTTAGTCTTTTCTGGACTTGTGTCAAGTTTAATTGGATTAATTCAGATTTGGTGGGTGGTAAAATGGCTGCCTAAAGCTCCATTTTCTAAGAAATCTTTTAAATACCTTTGGAATTATGGAAATAAGATGATGGGGGTTAATATTCTATATACGTTGTATGGTAATATAGTTCCTGTTTTATTGGGAAAATTCGGAGGAACGGTAGATCTAGGAAACTATAATCGGGCTTCTGGATATGCATCGATGCCATCTTCTAATATAGCAGGTGTAATTACCGGGGTATCTTTTCCTGTTCTTAGTAAATTACAAGGTGATAATGAACGTTTGGCATACAACTATAGAAAAATGATTAAAGTATCTTCGTTTGTGGTATTTCCTATTATGATGTTGTTGTCAGCATTGGCTTATCCGATTGTAATAACAATGGTTACTGCTAAATGGGAGGCGTGTGTTATTTTACTTCAGATTATGTGTTTCACATATATGTTTCAGCCGATGCAGATATTAAATGTAAATTTATTAAATGTTAAGGGACGAACAGATTTGTCTTTAAGGCTGGAGATTTTCAAGAAAATAGTAGGAGCTGTTGTTTTTATTTATGCAGCTTCTAATTTTAGTTTGGAGATGTTGTGTGTTACTGATTTTTTCTATACAATGTTTGCTTTGGTGTGTAATACATATTATACAGGCAAATTAATAAATGTAGGATATCTTAAACAAATAAAAGATATTCTCCCTTCTTTATTTCTTGGTTTATTGATGTTTGGATTAGTTTCTTTATCAATAAAATGTACAAATATCTTAATTTTACAAGTTTTAATAGGTACAATAGTTGGGACTTCTTTTTATTTTGGAGTTAGCTACATATTTAAGTTTGAGGAGTTAAAAGAGGTTAGGTATATGTTAAATAGAAGAAAGTAATTTATGAAAAGACCATACATTGTTGAATTACCTAGATTCCTTGATTATAGAGGAAATTTGTCTTTTGTTCAGGAAATGGATCATATACCATTTAAAATTCAACGCACATATTGGATATATGATGTTCCCGGTGGTGAAGACCGTGGCGGACATGCATATAAAAACACTAATGAATTTATCATCGCTATGGCTGGTTCATTCGATGTGACAGTAGATGATGGTACGCAGCAGAAGACTTTTACGCTCAATCGCTCATACTATGGTCTCTACATTCCTAAGGGACTATGGCGTAAGATGGATAATTTCTCTACAGCATCACTTGCTCTTGAATTTGCTGATACCAAGTATGATCGTAGAGATTATATTGAAGATTATAGTGAATATCTAAAATTGAAGAGCAATGGAGAAATATAATGTATTTGATTGTTCTATAATTGAGTTAGACAAGCATCATTCTGACCGCAAAGGTAATTTGACGGTAGTACAGAATGGTGAAACGCTTCCATTTGATGTAAAGCGTGTTTACTATATCTATGATGTTCCGGGAGGAGAGGAAAGAGGTTCTCATGCTCATCGTAATCTAAGCCAACTTATTATTGCTGCTTCGGGGTCATTTACTGTAACTCTTGACGATGGCAAGTGTAAACGAACATTCTTCCTTAATCGTCCTTATCAGGGGCTGTATGTTAAACCCGGAATGTGGCGTGATCTTGGAGATTTCTCATCAGGGGCAGTATGTATGGTTCTGGCATCTGATGTGTATAAGGTTGAAGACTATATTAGGGATTATGATGAATTTATAAAATACCGCAACGAGAAATGATACACCCACTGTCTGATTGCAAATGTAAAAATATCCCAGAATCTTCAAATGTCTGGCAGTTTTGTGTGATATTTCCAGAAGCGCAAATCGGAGAAAACTGTAATATCTGCTCTCATTGTCTAATCGAGAATGAAGTAAAGATAGGTAATAATTGTACGATTAAGAGTGGTGTACAATTGTGGGATGGGATAGAACTTGAAGACAATGTAATGATAGGAGCCAACTGTGCGTTCACCAATGACCTCTATCCTCGTGCCAAGAATAAGGATTGGGTTCAGTTACCTACTAAAATCTGTAATGGAGCATCTATTGGCGCTGGATCTACAATACTCCCTGGGATTACAATCGGCAGTCATGCAATGATAGGAGCAGGTTCTGTTGTAACAAAGGATATTCCGAAGAATACTCTTTGGGTTGGTAATCCAGCCAAAATGAGAGGGTACATAACCAAGGACAATGTGACACTTGATCTTGAACTTCGAGACAAACAAGGTTTCGTTCATGACAAATCCGAAATAGAATATTAAAAAGAATACGATATGATACCATTTCTTTCTTTAAAAGATGTTACAGCTCTTCATGGAGCAGAGATAAACGAAGCTGTAAAACGCGTAGTAAACGGAGGCTGGTACCTTCAGGGTAAGGAAAACGAGCAGTTTGAGAATCATTACTCTGAGTTCATAGGCTGTAAATATACTGTAGGATGTGCTAACGGTCTTGATGCGCTTATCTGGATTTTCCGTGCATACATCGAAATGGGGGTTATGCAGCCTGGTGATGAGGTTATTGTACCGGCAAACACATATATAGCAACCACACTCTCAATCACAGAGAATGGTCTTGTGCCTGTTTCAATTGAGCCAAAGCCTAACACATTGGAGATTGATGATGACTTAATTGAGGCTGCAATTACGCCAAAGACAAAGGCGATTGCAATTGTACACCTTTATGGACGTATAGCTTATACAGAGAAAATAGGTGAACTATGCAAGAAATATAATCTAAAGCTTATTGAGGATTGTGCTCAGAGTCATGGTTGTAAATTTACAGATGGCCGTATAACAGGAAGTATTGGAGATGCGGCAGGGCACTCTTTCTACCCAGGCAAGAATCTTGGTGCTCTTGGTGATGGAGGTGCAGTAACTACAAACGATCCTGAACTTGCTGCTGCTGTTCGTGCTCTTGCTAACTATGGTTCGCAGAGGAAATATGTATTCAAGTATGCAGGTCGCAATTCACGTCTTGATGAGATACAGGCAGCAGTCCTTGATGTAAAGCTAAAGTATCTTGTAGAAGACAATGCACATCGCAAGGAAGTCGCTCATTACTATTATGAGCATATAAACAACCCTCTCATTACACTTCCAGACCTTCTTCCAGATGATCAGAATGTTTATCATCTCTTCCCAATCATCGTAAATGGAAAGGAGAATCGCGACAGATTGCATGATTATCTTGAAGAAAATGGAGTAGGTACAGTCTGTCACTATCCAATTCCTCCACACAAGCAGGAATGCTATGCAAGGGAGGCTTGGAACGTACCAGAGCTTTCATTGCCTATTACAGAGCGTTTGGCGGATGAAGAACTGTCTCTTCCAATTGGTCCTGCAATTACATTGAATGAGGTTAAAAAAGTTGTAGAAATTGTCAATTTGTTTAAATAAATGCGGAATGATTTTCCTTTGGTTTCACTGTGTATTTTAACATATAACCAGGAGCGATATATAAGAGAGACAGTTGAAGGGGCATTATCTCAAGATTATCCGAATTTAGAGATTGTTATTTCTGATGATAATTCTACGGATTCTACATTTCGAATAATAAAAGAAATGACAGCTGGATATGTCGGACCGCATAGTTTGATTGTTAATCAAAATAATCCCAATAAAGGAATTATAGAGCATGTAAATAGAGTTGTATTTGAGTTATCTCACGGTGACTACATAATGTTGAGTGGTGGGGATGATATTTGTATGTCGCAAACGGTTTCATTTGCAGTAAAAAAATGTCTTGAGGAAAAATGTGATTCAATTGCATTTAACGCAAACATTATAGATGCAAATTCACAGATTACTGGCTATTTGCATAATATCACAGATTATGGGGTATGTATTTATGGGGTTGATGAATATCTTTCTGGAAGGTATAAGACAAATGGTGCGTGTCGTTTGGTAAAACGTGTAATATACGAGAAATTTGGAAAATTTGACAAAGATTGTCCAACAGAAGATACTCCTTCATTGTTTAGAACATTTTTATATGGTAGAGTTGGCTTTTGTGCAATACCAAATATAAATTACAGAATTCATGGTGAGAATATTTCTGGTTTCCATAATCTTATGACTAAATTCGATCCTCGAAAAATATATTCTCAGTATAAAAGGGATTTAGATATTGCGTATGGATGTAAATTGATAAATGATGAATATTATAAAAAAATCCAATGTCATATTAAGAAATATCTTTATGATAATATTGCTATTCGTTATATATATAATCAACCATTATATTCTTTAAGATTAATGTGTGCGGCTTCATTTGCAATTCGTCCACATTATTCTTTCATTCAGGCTAAGAAATATGTTCGTATGGTGATACAATGGCATAAAAATGGTATACTGTAGATTGTTTATGAGCAAACTTTTTTAAACTAAGTTTATCTTTAAGGCTTTATTTATTGTTATATCATCAAAGATCGTGAATCCGTGGTAGTGAAGACTTTATAATATGGTAAGTATAATAATAACAACATATAATAGGCCAAACATGCTAATACAAGCTATAGAGTCCGTTTTAGCTCAGAAGGCTGTTCAAACAGAAATAATTGTCGTAGATGATAACTCTACTGAAGACAATAGTTTTTGTATACCTCTTGTAAGCAAATATATAAAAAACAAGAAGAATATGGGGTTGGGCTCAAATCATAAAATAGGTTTTGATGAGTCTTCTGGTGAATATATCTGTTTTTTAGATGATGATGATTATTATACAGATAAAAGCTTTTTTTCTAATGCTGTAAGTTGTTTTGAGAGTAATCCTGAGATAACTATGGTATGTGCAAGTAGTAATAGTATATATGAACCTTCTTTAAAGATAGAACCAGTATTATTGAATAATCCCGAGATAATTACTAGTTTCGAGTATTTGCAAGGATTTGGAGTGAAATATAAAAAGCCCCAATCTACATTTACTACGATATTCAGAAAAAGAAACTTAATACAGGCTGGCTTTATGAAAATGTCAAAGCCAACAGATACTTGTCTCTATCTGCGTGCATTGATAGGTGACGGAAAAGTATGTTTCATTAATAAATGTATAGGAAACTATCGTATACATGAAATACAAATGACTAAGGGCCAGAAAATGGATTTTATTATTGAAGCCTTGCAAGAAAAATCTGTGATTTTCAATATAGTAAAAGATAAACTATACAATTCTAAAACATGGTGGTATAACCAGTTTAGAATAACGTTTGATTATTATTGCGCTTCAAATCCTCCGAAACATGATTTGAATAAGGTTTTAATATGGTCTTTTGCTCATTTATATGGAAATCCCGTATTATGTCGTTTTTTATTGAAGAAATTGCTTAAAAACAACATAATTTTGCCAATTTTAAAAAAGGTTTCATGAATCTTATTTCTTTACTTTTATCAAAGATACGGCGTATTCCTGTTTATTTTAGGCATTATCTTAGTAATGAGATAGTCGTTAATGGCTATTTTTTTTATAATGAGGATGGCACTTTAAAGAATAATAATTTTGGAGATGATATAAATTTTCCGTTATTGCATGAATTAACAGGAAGACCAGTTAGGCAAGAATGGCGGGTAGGATTGCAGAATCTTGAAAATATGGTATGTGTAGGTTCTGTAATTGATTGCTGTAATGAACGATCCATAATATGGGGTACTGGTGCTATAAGCGATAATATTGTTATGCATCACAAACCAAAACATATATGTGCGGTTCGTGGTCCTTTAACAAGGAAAAAGTTGTTAGAGTTCGGAATTGATTGTCCTAAAGTATATGGTGATCCTGCTTTGTTGTTGCCGTTGATATATACTCCTCGAACTAAAAAAATATATAAATATGGGTTTATTCCACATTATGTTGATTACAATTTACCACATGTAGTCAAGTTTAGAGAGGAACATCCTGAGATTCTTTTTATAAAGTTTGAGGGATATACTTCTTGGCAAAATGTAATTGATCAAATTAATTCTTGTGAAAAAATAATCTCAAGTTCACTTCATGGATTAATTGTCTCAGATGCATATGGAATACCGAACGTACGAATTGTGCTATCGAATGATATTGTAGGTGGCGATTTTAAATATAAGGATTATTTCGGAGGTGTAGAAAAAAAATATACTGATCCGATTGATTGTAGAAAGAATATTGAATTTGATAAAATAAGAGATGCTTTTAAATATTATGAGGATATAACGTTTGATTCTCAAAAATTATTGAAAGCTTTCCCATATAAGTTGCATCGTAAGTTTCATATAATTGCTAATGAAAACAAATAAACCACCTAGAATTTCGATTGTAATTCCATGTTATAATGGGGCAAAATATATACGTGAAACGTTAGATTGTTTGCAAAATCAAACAGTTGATGACTGGGAGTGTATTATCGTAAATGATGGTTCAATAGACAATACCTTGGAGATTCTAAAAGAGTATGCAGCAAAAGATGCTCGCTATAAATATATTGATAAAGAGAATGAAGGGCCTTCTATTGCTCGAAATACTGCAATTGCTGCATCGTTAGGTAAATATATATTACCATTGGATGCAGATGATTTGATTGCTCCTTATTATGCAGAAAAAGCGATATCATATCTGGAGAAACATGCAAACTGTAAAGTTGTATATGGACAGGCTGAATTTTTTTATGGCAAAACTGGAATTTGGGATTTACCTGAATATAATTACGAAAGCGAATTATGGGAAAATGCCATCTTCTGTACTGCAGTATATAGACGTACTGATTATGATAAAACGATAGGATATAACCCTAATATGAAGTATGGAAATGAAGATTACGATTTTTGGCTAACTTTACTTGGAAAAGATGATGAGGTCTATAAAATACCAGAAACTGTCCTATACTATAGGAAGCATGGATATAGTAGAGCCTCGTTTTTGTCAGGAAATCAGGAAAAAGCGTTAAACCAAATGATAATGAATCATTTAGACCGATATGAACCATTTCTGTGGCAAGCATTTAAAATGAAAGATACAGAAGATTATTATAGGAAAGAGATTGATGATTTGCTTAATTCTCGAACCTATAAGATAGGTAAGATGTTTACATTGCCGTTAAACTGGTTTAATAAGATTTCTAAGATTATTTTATTATTGTTTAATAAAGTCTGGTCATGAGCATTAGAAGTGTAGGTGGTATAATTAGTTTTAGAGTATGTTATGAGATTTTCAATAATCACAATAAACTATAACAACTATGAGGCGCTCAAAAAAACTGCAGAGTCTATCTTGGCTCAGACTTGTAGAGATTTTGAATGGATTATTATAGATGGTGGTAGTAATGATGGTTCTAAAGAATATATAGAACATATTGCTTCAAAAAAAGAATCTAATATATCTTTTTGGTGTTCTGAGCCAGATAATGGGATTTATAATGCAATAAATAAGGGTATTCGGCATTGTAAAGGTGACTATATTAGTTGCATGAATAGTGGGGATACTTTTTTTTCTGATGAAATATTGAAACTTGTATTCTCAAATAATAATTTGGATGCTGTGATTTATGGTGATGCATTGTTTGAATATTCTGATCATAATGAGATAAGAAAATATCCTGATAGCATATCATTTAGATGGTTATATAATGAGACTATAAACCATCAGGCCTCTTTTTGTCGCGCAGAGGTGTTAAAGAATAATTTATTTGATGAGAATTATAAAATAATGTCGGACAGGAAACTATGGTTGAAATTGTATTTGTCAGGTTATAGTTTCAAGCATATTCCTTTGATTATTGTGAGATATGATCATTCCGGAATTAGCGCAACTAATGAAGAAAAGTGGATGATAGAATATCAAAAGTTACATGATGAAATTATTTCTCCTTATATCCAAAAGGTTAGAATCTTGGATGTTATGGCTAAAGTTTGTATTGAGATAACTAGTAGATTAAAATCCATTCTAAAATGAATATTTTTAGATTTATCAATCGACATTATAGATGTATAATGTTTCATTCGTATAATAAAGGTGTCTGTCTTGTCGGTAAGGGATTGATAAAAAATGCGGACTGTAAGAATGTTGGTCGTGATAATTGCATAAGTATTGATGCGGGAGCCTCTTTATGCAATTGTAAGTTTTATTTTAAAGGGAATAAAAATCGTTTGCATGTCAAGTGTGGAAGTCATTTAAAAAATATTACATTTTGGTTTGAAGATGATAATAACATAATTGAGATAGGTGAATCTGTAACGAGCGAAGGGACGCTTGAACTTGCTGCTTGTGAATCAAAGTCGATAATAGTTGGTAATGATTGTATGTTTTCATATGGTATTCATATTAGAACGACAGATTCACATTCTATTATTGATAATAATGACAATCGTACTAACTATGGTGCAGATATTTCAATAGGTAATCACGTATGGGTAGGTGCAGAATCTATGATACTGAAAGGTAGCGTAATTCCGGATAATTGTGTGATAGGTGCAAGATCCATGGTTACAACATCATTACGTGCAGATAGTAATTCTATGATTGTCGGTTCGCCTGCAAGAGTGATTAAAAGCAATATTAATTGGAAACGCGAAAGAATATGATGAATATCGCTCTTTGTACAGATGAGAATTTCTCTATACCGGCATTGGTATGCATTACTTCCATTTTTGAGAATAACAAGAATGAGGAGACTTATGTGTATGTATTAACAGATGGGTTATCAGAAAATGCACGAAATAAATTTTCTAAGTTAGCACAGTTATATTGTCATAAAATAGAAATCATAGATATTGATAGGCACAGATTTGATGGTCTAACTGTGAGCGAGAGGTATCCTGTCTCGATGTACTATCGTTTCCTGCTTCCAGAAATGCTACCTTCAGAGAAAGTGGTTCTATATTTGGATTGTGATATTATCGTTCGCCACTCTCTTAAAAATGTTTTTTCAACTAATTTAGGTGGATATGCTTTAGGCGCTGTTGTCAGTCAATCCTGTGATTGGGTGAAGTGGGCGAATGATTACAAGTTAGCAACACCATTCTTCAATAGTGGGGTATTACTGATGAACCTTGAGTATTGGAGAGAGTACAAAATATTTGACAAATTGGTAACATGGCTTGCGAACTATAAAAAAGAACTATGGCTGCCTGATCAAAGCGCATTAAATAAGGTGTTAGAAGGAAAAACGATTTACCTTAACTACACGTATAACTTTCAAGAACGATGGACAAGGGATCTTGAAGGATCAGATATGCATTTCTCAAAATGGGATGAAATTAGTAAAATAGGACAAGATCCAATTATTGTTCATTATTGCGATGCAGAAAAACCGTGGTTTTTAGAAAGTAAGCACAAATTCAAGGATGATTTTCTTCTATATGCTAAATTGCATGATTTTATTGGTTTTAAACTGATAAAAAGGTATAGTTGTATCTATAAATTAGCAGAACGATTTGATAAAATAGGACTGAAACTTAGGTATTGGGCTGAGATGTTACAGAAAAAAGAAGTGAAGAAACTAAAGATAAGTTAGTTCTTGTTGAAACGCTATAATCTGAAGCGTGATAATGAATAAAATCAATGGACTTATACAGATGCTCCGTAATGGAACTATCAAGAAACAATTGGCTCTTCTTAAGGAGGATATCGATTTATATGCCAGTCGTTTGGAATATGAGCTTAATCTTTCGAAGGGATATAAGAAATATTCATATACTCGAAAGTTCTTCAAGCTGTTTTTCGGAAGAAACTGTTTCAGATATGTATTGTATTTTAGATTAGATCCTTTGACTCGTATTGTTGGTTTCTTCTTCAAACCTCCATATGATAGTACTGCTATATGGAGTAATAGGGATGGTGTTGTTGGTGGAGGAATTTTTCTCATGCACGCTTGGGGTACAGTACTCAATTGTGAGCATATAGGTAAAAGTTGTTCTTTCCTACAGAATACCACATTTGGGAACAAGCTAAATAAAGACGGGGGGTATGTACGTCCATGGCTTGGTGACAATGTGGATGTTGGAGCTAATGTCGTTGTCATTGGAGACGTCCGTATAGGAAATAATGTTAAAAATAGGTGTAGGATCTGTATTTACAAAGAATAATCCTGATAATTGTACTGTTGTTGGTAATCCAGCAAGGATTATTTATAAGGATGGACAACGTGTAGATATTTCATTATGAATACACAGATAGTATATGTATTAGTAAGTTCCGAGAAGGACGTTTTCTTAGAGGAATTATTGGTGTCAGTATGGTCTTTAAGGCAATATGAGCCAGATGTGACAGTAAATGTGATTGTAGATGAGCCGACTGCAAAGCGAGTTAATGCAAATAACGAACTTATGTCATTGGTAACAAATGTTGTTGTTGCAGATGTTCCCGAAAATTATACTCCCAAAGAGCGTTCTCGCGAGATTAAGACAAGAATCCGGGAATTAATAAAAGGAGATTTCTTCTATATTGATACTGATACGGTTATCTGTAAGCCACTTGCCGATATAGATAATTGTGAGTACGACGTGGCTGGTATTCCAGATTCAAATGTTTTCTTGAAAGATAATCCATTTGCTGGCGGAATGATTGGGTGGGTGAAGGAAATATTTGGTTCTGATGTGTCTAACTGTGAATATCTCATTAATGGAGGTGTAATATATGCTAAGGATAATGAGGTGGCACATGAACTGTTTAGACGATGGAATAAAAACTGGACATATTCTTGTTTTGAGAAAGGAAATAGTCAGGATCAGCCAGCATTGTGGCAAAGTGACCATGATATGGGGAATGTGATCAAGTTGCTTCCAAACGTCTATAATAGTCAGGTAGCAATGAGTTTGCAGTATTTTGCTGATGCTGCTATCGTTCATTTTCTCCACATGAACTTCATTCCAGATCAGAGCTATTCTCCATATCTTAGTTTGAATATATACAAAGATATTAAGATTGCAGGAACTCTGACTACGGAGATTAAGAAAAAAATAATTAATTGTAAGTCTTCATTTGCTCCCCTGACAATGCCAGTTGGACGTGATCAGATGTTATTCCTATTTACACCAATGGGAAAGAATTTAATACAGATATATAAGGATGGCGGTGTCACTTGTTGGCTGATGTTGAAAATTTCGGGATGGTTGGAGAAACTTCATAAAATCAGCTCTAAGAACAAATGAAAGAAATGATTATATTGCTTAAATTATAAATATAAAACAAACGTGCTGTTGAATTTTGAATAAATTGAATATTTTGTAATGATATAAATGTGAGTAAACTGTTCTTTGAATTCTTAATCATGAATAAAATGTTCTCAAAAATGAGATGCTTCAAGTTGGAACTATGAAGAAATAATGGGCTTTTTTGTGTGGGGATATTTGCTTGTCGTTTGAAATTTGAACTAAACATTTCGAAAGAATATAAGAATTATTCGTATACTAGATAGTCTTTAATATCATTTTTAGAAAAAATGTTTAAGACATTTTCTATTGTCTATTGTCATTAGCTAGTCCTACACTGGTTATATATATTAGGCCTACGTTCTGTTATTCGATTATGAAAATTACGATCATATAATTATGAAAATCTGTTTTATTACTTCTTTCTTTCCTGGAGCAACGATTCCACTTGTAGAACATTTACAAGAGAAGGGGCATCAATGTAATGTTTACTTTCAATTGATTCAGGGAAGGAAAGGAATGGAAACGATAGTTCTTGACTCACCAGTCCATGGATCTCATATTAAGAAATTAAGTAAAGATAATAAACTGTACAATTATCTCAATAAAGAGATTGATTTTAATATTGTTCCATACTATCAGGTACGTAATAGAAAATATGTGATAGGTTATGTTGCATTCTTAAAAAATCTTTATATTATTCATAAGATGCTTAATGAGATAGAGAAGGGGGCTTATGACATTATATATATAATAGTAAATGAGGAGAACGATGCCATTGTTGCTAAAGAGTTTAGGCGAAGAGGTTACAATAATGTCGTAATCGCTTATCATGAGGTGCTTAAGAGTCATACTGGCAAGCAGAAACTGAAGGAAGTTGTGAATATTACTTCTAAACTAGGTTACCCATTAATCTGCTATTCAGAACATACAAAGACGAAATTGCAGGAGTTTGTTGATAATGACAAAATACATGTAACGTACTTTGGACCTTTTGAGACATACAAACTCTTTGATACTTCTGAGCCCATTATTAAAGAACCATATATTTTGTTTATTGGAAGTATACAGCCATACAAAGGTTTACCATTCTTATATGAATCCATACGGGATTACGGGCAAAATATTAATACAAAAATTGTTGTCGCTGGTAGGGGATATGATTCTTGTCTCGAAGAAATGAAAAAAGACGATAGATATATTATTATTAATAAATTTCTATCTGATGCAGAATTTGCCAATTTTACGCGATTTGCTTCTTGTATTGTATGCCCATATGTCTCTGGTTCACAGAGTGGTATAACTCATACAGCAATGGTGTATGGTACTCCAGTTGTTGTAACGAAAGTTGGTGCTTTTCCTGAGTTCGTAGAAGAGGGTAAGAATGGAAACTTGGTAGATTATGGTGATAAAAAAGGTCTTGTTAGATCTATTGAGGAATATATTAATAATGAGAGTGTAAAACAATACTATGTCCCTAATAAATTAAAATGGGATGTGATTGTTAAAACGCTTGAAATTATGACGTCCACAATTAATAAAGATATTTAATCATGCTCGATAAAACACTTAATATATCTACTATTCTACGCATAAAACTTGGACCTGTTTTCTATCGTTGGTTATTTCGGAAGAAAGGCATTGTTTTTGGTAAAAATATGTCTATAATGGGAGTAATTTCCGTTATTGGTTCTGGTAAAATTGTTATCGGTGATAATTTTTGTATGACAAGTGGTGAGCATATAAATCCGATCTCTGCGAATTTACAAGCTTCATTCTTTACAGATTCTCCTAATGCCCAAATTCGTATTGGAGATAATGTGGGAATGAGTAGTCCCAGAATTTGGATTCATGAGGAACTGACTATAGGAAATAATGTGAAGATTGGTGGAGGAGTTCTTTTTATTGATACCGATTGTCATCCAATTGATTATTTAGTTCGTAGAAATTCCAATGAAGGAACTTGTTCTGCTCCTATTGTTATAGAGGATGATGTATGGATTGGTGCTCAGAGTATTATCCTTAAAGGGGTTACTATTGGGGCAAGAAGTATAATCGGAGCAGGAAGTGTTGTAACGAAAAGCGTTCCTTCTGATTGTATAGCTGCAGGTAATCCTTGCAAAGTTATTAAAATATTGAAAAATGTTAGATATTTGCAATAATCTTAATAAATAAAGTATATGATGAATGATCGAATCCGATATATAGATCGACTTAAAGGACTAGCAATGTTACTTGTCGTAATGGGGCATGTTTATTTTTTTTCATATGCTCAATCTGAGTCAATTGGGCTAAAAATGATTTCATCATTTCATATGCCTTTATTTATGTTTATTTCTGGAATGTTAGTATTTAAAAAGAATATTCCATATTCATATTCTTTTATTCTATTATTGAAGAAAATTGTAATGTTCCTATTGCCAATGTTTATATTTGGTGTTTGTTTTGCATCTACTTATTCTTCTGTATGCTCTTTTGCTGATTTGTGGTCATTACTTATAGCTTTTTTGATGGATCCTGCTAAATATGGATATTGGTATTTGATTTCATTATCATTATTCTATATTTCAATGCAATTGTTTCGTTTTAACAGAAGTAACACTTTGACTTGGGATATACTACTTTCTGGTTTTGTATATTGTATCTTCTTGTTGGGTTGGAAAACAACTACACAGGTGGGAAATCTCTTATGTTTACTAAATTGTACTGATTTCTATCCTTTTTTTATTTTAGGATATTTTACAAGGAAATACGATTTTGTGGAGTATGTAAAACATAGTAACTTTATATTTACAGTTGCAATTATTGGTTATATTCTTTTGTTTAATAGAGATTTGGGCTTTCAGGTTATTAATACGTTCTCAGAGAGATTTGTTGTGAGACTTTGTGCAATTATTGTTATTTTGATGATATTTGTTAGAAGACAAGATGAATCTTCTTTTTTTGAAAATAAGTTGTCATTTATTGGCAGGAATACATTAGATGTTTATTTGTTACATTACTTTATTGTTAATAATATAAATCTTGTGATGGTTGGTAGATGGTTTGAAAATACAAATAATAGTGTTCTTTCGATATTTTTTACTCTTTTAGTTGCTATACCGATAACCTTTATTTCTATAGGAATAGGTAAAATTCTTCATAGAAGTAATTTTGTAGAAAAGTATATATATGGAAAAATATGATAAAAATACAAACTATACCACCATATATTAATCCAGGTTATTTGAACTTTAAATATCTAACTTTCGAGGGGGTGTTAATTGTGGTATATTGGTAGGAAAAGGTCATTTTCCATGGAAAATCTTTCATCATTGGGCTTTTCTATATGAGATACCGCGACTATTTTCAAATATAGAGACTGTGATGCTGATGTTTGTAAACAGAGATGTTACGTACAAAGATGCACTTTGTCTTGACAGACTACAATATCTACCGATAAGCAATCTGACACTACCATCTTATAGGGCGTAGCGGTAAGTTTGAACAATATTTCTTTGTGTTTTGTGTTTCATGGCAATAAAATAAGTAAAAAACATACATTCGCTTTATCCTATGGCACTTATACATACAACGCCCTAGCAACCACATTACAGATATAATGGAAAAAATAAATGAGAAATATAATTACGAAGTTGAAAAGCGAATTAAATATTGTTTTGTTTAGCAGATACCGTTCAACATTGATGGGCATAGCAATACTCGGAGTGCTTAGTGGCCATTTTTTTACGTTGTCAGGAATCACACCAACAAACATTATAACTTCATCACTTAGTAAAATATACATTCTTGTTTTTACTCAAGGTTTCCTGTTTCTATCAGGATTTGGACTCTATTTCTCTTATTCAAAGAATTCATGTGTCATTGATTTTTACAAAAGACGATTGCTTAGGGTGTTCGTTCCTTATATCATACTGACCACCCCCTATTACATTTTTGAGGATATCATTGCTTTTCAGCCAGATTTGCTGAAGTTTATCGGACATATTACCACTTTGGGGTATTGGTTTGTTGGTACCTCCAATGGACTTTGGTATATAGCTGTTTCCATTGTATTATATATTATATTTCCACTTGCACATAAAGCAGTTTTTTACAAAAAAGACAGCTTCTCCTGCGTATTGCTGTCATGGGTAATACTTATGACAATAATTACTTCATTAAACTTTTATCTCATAAAATATCAACATGAGTTCTATTCTGCTCACAATCTAGGTGTTGAGCAATACAGCATTTTCTTTGTAGGAATGATTGCTGGATATATTCTTCAATCAAAAATAGCAAAATACCAGTTAACTCTTGCGGTATTCTTTGTGTTTTCTTTCGTTCTTCAACGTATAATACCAGAATTAAATTTCTTATATGAACCTATGAAAAAAGTATGTATTTATATGCCTCTGATTTGTTTGTTTTTCTATCTGTCAGAAGGCAGGCTAAAACTAATACCTAGGTTGAAACTAATACTCGATTGGATGGGGAAATATACGTTGGAGCTTTATATTATGCATTCTATACTATATAAATTCTTTATACAATTAAACATTAAAAGTCTAAATTCCACAGTGAGCATTTCGCTGGCTATAGTTGTCTCCTTGGCTTTTTGCCAGCCCATTCATTTACTAATAGATAAGATTGTCAATAGACAAAGATTAACGTGAGGTTGGTACATTCTTTCTTCATCTTCTATTACTTGAATTATGCTACCTTTGTTTGTAATTGTAATGTAGTATCTTTTGGGCTCGTAATGATACAATCTTTGATATGTTCTTTTATTTTAGTGTATTGTAAAAACATATTTCATTATGTCATTAGTTAAACTGCATGATGATAAATGAAGATGGGAATCGATATTTCATGATGTGTGGAGTCGTATATATAAGTAATAAGAAGTATTATGTTAGATTATTCCATAATGCATAAAATAAAAATAATACCGCCATATATTCATCCTGGGCATCTTAACTTTAAATATCCTGCATTTGAGGGATTGCTTAATTGTGGCTTACAGGCAGGGAAGAGTCATTTTCCATGGAAGATTTTGCATCATTGGGCTTTTCTGTATGAAATACCAAGAATTTATGTAGATAAAAAGACTGCGGTGCTAATGTTTGTAGAACCTGTATCTGTTACCTTTGATGCATTCCCTTATTATGTAACTCATGAGGTGATACCATTTATTTGGGATTGTTGGCCATGCTATTATGACAAAATGGAGTCGTGGTTTAAAAGACATGAAACTCGTACAGCAATCTTTACTTCCCGTATGGAGATGGAGGAGATGCAAAAACGATGTCCTCAAGTTAAAATGCTTTGGTGTCCAGAGGCTGTTGATGTTTTAAATTACAAAAAGGGAGAGCCACTCAAAAATCGAAATATCAATTTGTTGGAATTTGGCCGTTCTAATGAGCGAGTGTTGGGCAAGCTATCAATAGATAATCATGTTTGTACCTATGTGAATGGCAGGTTAATTTATTCTAATGAAGAGTTATATGAGGCTATGGGAGATGCAAGGATTACTGTCTGCCTGCCTAAGAGTATGACTCATCCTGATATAGCCCAAGGTGTTGAAACTTTGACACAGAGATATTGGGAAGCAATGCTTTCACGAATGGTGATTATCGGTCACGCTCCAAGGGAATTGATTGATATCTGCGGATATAATCCAGTTTTGGAATTGCCTGATGATAAAGAACAAATTAATACTTTTATTTTTAATATCTTAAGCAATATTGAAGATTATCAGGAAATGGTGGATAGAAATTGTCAGACTGCTCTTGAAAAAGGGATTTGGTCTATAAGGATGAAAGACGTTGTGGAATGGTTGAAGAATATCGGATATTCGATAAAGTAGAGAAATTAATTTTTATGAGAAAAATAGAAATTACTCTACACTCTACACCAAACATAAGATAATAGATTCTTTCTGAGGAAGATAGAGCGGTGTAGAGTCGCAAAGAACTCTACACCAACTCTACATTTATACACCGTTTTAGGCAGCGGTCTTGACTAGAGAATAGGTAATACCACGCTTTGAACGCATTTTCTTGACCTTCAGTTCCTTGAGGGCAAGACCAATCTTAATTGATGAGAAATTACTTGCAGGAACCTCTGGATACTCTAAACTTAGGGATTTGCGGATATCCATAGAAGTTACACCTTCACATTTCTCGCCATTTTCTGGCTTATGGAAGAAACTGCTGATCATGTGCTCAAGATCAATAGTCGCCTCGAATGGAGTGTTAAGTTCCTGAATGCGAGCTATCTCGTCATTGGTAAACCAATAACGCTTCTGCTCTACCTCTATCTCATGCTTTAGCTGAGCAAAGAGCTGATCATATTCTATTGCTGACTTATAGTCTACAAATTCTCCGTTAGGAATGCCGATTGTGAGGTAGCGACGACTTCCTGTCTTATCCATAAGGGGATGACGGTTGTTGGTCGTGGCTATGAAAGAGGCATAGCGTTGACGATGGTCTATTGTTCGACCATAGATCTTGCGGCTGTTCACGGCAACTTTTGATAGTGTTTGCTTGAGTTCTGCAATTTGACCTTTCTTATATTGGTCAATCTCATCAAGACAGATGAGGAGTGAATTGCTAAGTGCCATCTCCTTGTCATACTTATTTCCGAGATTGAAGTGATCAAGATAGTAACGTCGAAGTTGTGGAGGAAGGATATGTAGACAAAAAGTGCTCTTGCCACATCCCTGATTTCCAACGAAAAGAGGCACGGTTTCATTACCATGTTCCTCGTCCTTACCCATCCAATGAACAACGGTTGACAGATGCCAGATGTGAAGGAAGTCTATCTTCTCGTCCGAAAGATTAGGGATGCGCTTCCAGAAATCTGTAATACGGTCAACCCCATCCCATTTAGGAAGGCTGTTAAGGTACTCTTTCACAGGATCGTGAAGAGGAATCATATCACTTTCAAGATAGGTCTTGATATCCGACTTCAGATTAGCCTCTTCTGGCATGTCCATCTTTGCCTTAATTATTAAGGTGTTGAGGGCGGCATTGGTAAGTGGCTGAAACTGAATGTCGTCCTCTCCATTCTTCTTGTACTCAATTATGCCACTGAGTACATTGTGGCGAAATTGGAAGTTCTGCTCAAGAAAACAGATGGCAGGAAGTAGGTGCATATCCTCTTCTTCCTGAGTTTCAGGTTTTGCCATAGGTTGTTCGAAGGCTTGTGTTTGAGCCTCGTTGACCGCTTCAGAGCTGGTGATGCTCTGAAAAAAAAGTTTCTTGTTCTCCATTGGAATTGAAATTTAATTGTTAATACTTGGGTTTTGGTAGTATGATTTCCTTGTAGGAAAAATCAGGTTGCAAAGATATGAATTTATTTTGTAATATGCAAGGGTTGTCCCAGATTTCGTGAATGAAAAAAACGTTTTTTATCGAATGATGTAGAGAATGTAGAGTTGGTGTAGAGTTAAGTGAAACTATACACCGTTGTATATTCTTAAAGGTCAAAGTGTTAATACTCGATTGGTGTAGAGTGTAGAGTTAAATGTTTTTTCTGTGCAGTCGTTGTCGGCAACTTCTTGCTAACTCCCAAGCAAGTCCTATGTAATTCCCATGTAAGTCCCATTTTTCGCCTATTCTATGGAACGGACTCATAGCGGACTCATAACGTAGGTAGAACGGACTTGAAGTGAATTAAGATTCCACTCGTGATTTTTCCATTAGGATTGTTTTGCGTTTTGATTTGAAATTTGTAACTTTGCATGCGAAACGCACGTTTCGGAAATGGCTGTTACGATACCGTTATGAAATTCTTTGACAGACAATTTGAAATGAAGAAGCCGTAAGGATAGAGAAAATTGCAAATGTTAATTTGACCGCAATTAAGAACGCATATTTACGAAAATGATACAAAAAATTATACATTTATGTTGGCTGTCGGGAGATGCTTTTCCTGCAGATATAGTGAAATGTCTTGAAACATGGAAGAAATATCTCAAAGATTATGAGATTTGGCTTTGGGGTAAGAAACCTCAGGATTGTCTTGGACTTAATGTTGTTGAGAAGCATTTTGCCTTAGATTCCACCATTTGGACAAAGCAGGCGTTTGAAGCAAGGAAATATGCTTTCGCTGCGGATTATATCCGTTTGTATGCTTTGTATAATTATGGCGGAATATATCTTGATGCTGATGTACTTGTATATAAATCCTTCGACGAATTATTGTCATTGCCTTATTTTATCGGTTGTGATCAGATTCGTGCATTTGAGGCTGCTGTGATTGGTGCAGAAAAGGGATGCTCGTGGATTAAGGATATTTTTGATACATATGAGGGCAAACATTTCGTGAAAGAAGATGGAAGTCTCGATATAATGGAATTACCGGTTAGATTTCATCATATTCTTACAGAATTAAATTATAAGTTCCGAAAGATATCAAGAATAAGCGATTTTGAGATACATAATATAGGAACAAAAGAGATGTTCGTATTCTGTGGTGATTTCTTTAATTCGCGTAATGCTGTGGAAGTTAGACAGACGAAGAAGAGTTTCTGTGCCCATAATTATGCAGGTTCATGGAATAAAAAATGTAATGCTCCCAAAACGATTAAGGACAGACTGCCCAAATGGTTGCTTGGTATGATATATAGAGTAGGGCAAGCCACATGGGCGAGAAATAAATATGCATGGTTCCAGATTCCATTTGAGAATTAATGAATAATATCGCTCGTTTCTTTACTATTTATTGGTGTATATATTATCCTGCTTGCATAGCGTATAACGATTTGCCGGGCTTCAGTTCTATTGATGAACTTATGACGGGTGTTATTGTAATTTATACATACGCAATGAAGAGAATATATAGTACAAACAAAAAGCCATGGAAAGAGTTTAATTTCTTTTTGGGGCTTTTGGCGTTCTATGTTATCTATTCATTGATATTGGCTGTAAATGTCCCAGAATCAGTCTTGTACGACTTGATACAGCAAGTTAGACCATGGTCTGTGATATACTGTACTTGGATTCTAAATCCTCAATTTACTGAAATACAGAAGAAATGGATGCAGGGAACGATGCTTATTACATTAATAACCTTTTTTTTCTTTAATCCAGAGTTGACAGAAGAAGGTGAGTATCGTAATGCTCCGTTTGGTCAGTTGGCAATATGTACTTCTATGGCATGGTATTTGTTCTCTGATAGTTCAAAGAGAAATTTGATAATAGCTGTTCTTATTGCTGTTGTTGGACTTTTAGGTATGAAATTCAAATATTATGGTCAATTTGGAGCATGGATGTTCCTTCTTTTCTATATGAAAAAGAGGGTTAATTTCAAATCAATGAAGTTTGTATGGCAGTTGGCCATTCTTGTATATGTTGTTGTACTATTAGGATGGGACCGCTTTAATACATATTATGTTGAGGGATTGAGTAATGAAGAGCTTGCAAGGCCAATGATTAATAAGGCAACATGGGAGATATTGTGGGATTATTTTCCTTTTGGATGTGGTTTTGGAGGCTTCGGAACGGCGGCAGCTGCTGTGTATTATTCACCATTATGGAAAGTTTATAACCTTAATACTATATGGGGATTAAATTTTGGTGGAATAGTAGGATTCCATTGTGATTCTTTCTTTGGATGGTTTGCTGAAATAGGATTCTTTGGCGTTTATTTCTTCGTGATTTTCTGGAAGAGAAGATTGCTGGAAATAAATAAGATTGTAGATGAGAGATATTACAAAGTGGCTATTATGTCATTCTTTTGTATGTTCATTGAATGGTTTGGTGATCAATCATTTTTCTCAGGAAAAGGTATGGGATATCTAATGCTTCTTGGACTATGTCTTAATGCAAATTATAATCAAAACATCATTGACGAAGAGGAAGAAGAGGATATGGATGAAAATATTCAAAAGAAAATGAGAAAGAAAGGCTTGATACATTTAGGACATAATTTCAAAGCTAAAATTCCGAAACGAATCTTTTAATTTTACGAACATTTCCTATTAGTTGGCTACATATTTCTACGGACATGGACTTTTGTATGTTGTTATACTCTATAACAATAAATGAGATTCCTATCGTTTCTAAACAAAGTGGACAAATATAATTCTTATGTAGTGATATAATACAATGATAATATCGGTATGCATGGCTACCTATAATGGTGGCAAATATTTACGAGAACAGATGGACTCTATCCTGAATCAGGATCTTTCAGCATACCCTGATGCAGAGTTGGAGATTGTCGTATCGGATGACGGTTCGACAGATGATACGATTACAATATTGGAATCATATAAGGATGATCGTATCAAGGTGTACCAACACAAATGCCATCGGCAGCATCGCTATAATAAAGCTGCATTTGCTTGTACAGAGAATTTTGCTCATGCTATGGATAAAGCCACAGGAGATTTTATTTTCTTGTCAGATCAGGATGATATTTGGTATCCGTGGAAAATTGAGCGGCAATTGACAGCCTTACTCAATAATGGGGGGGGGATTTCTGTATGTGCTTTTGATTGTGGTCTAACTTTGGGTAAAGAGTGGTCAAAAGAAACTTATGAGCCTTTACGTGGCTTCAAACTGAGACCTCAGTATCGGTTTTATGGGTTTAGCATCTGTGTTACGAGGTCGGAGATGAAGTACATCATGCCGATGCCTAATATCCCCTATCATGACAATTTCATTACCTATGTGGAGATATTCAGGAGAAGGTTGCTAGAAGAGAACATAATCAGGGATTCGTGTGCGTTTCACAGGTACACAGGACAACACAATGTATCGAGTATGAAAAATGATACTCCTTTCATCATACGGAACTATCATCGGATGAAACTGATTCTCATTGCATTGTACAGAAGTGTGCTGAGGTGAAGTCTGATATGAATAACTATTTGTATGTTGAGAATATTGATCAATGCGTACGCTTGCTGCCCGAATATGGGTAGTGAGCAAGGAATGGGGTGGAATTGGATTTCGAATATTGCAAAGACCTGTGAGGTATTTGTAATAACGGAATCTGAATATGAGGATGTAAACTCACAGCTTGCGGAGAATAACGAGCAGTATGGAATAAGTAGGGAACAGTGTGATAGAATGCATTTCTATTTTGTTCCTGCAGGTGAAACGGAAGAAGAGTCTGTTAAGATAAGAAATATGTGCTGGAATCAAGGTACATGGTCGTTCTATCTTAAATATGCTAAGTGGCAGGAAAAAGCTTTAGATGTTGCAAGAAATATCATTGAAGAGCTGGAAAATGCAGGTTCAGGGATTGATATTATGCATCAGTTGAATATGGCTGGTTTCAGAGAACCTGGAATGCTATATAAAATTAATGATGAACGTAAGAAACAAGGAAAGGAAAGAATACCACTTGTTTGGGGACCTATGACAGGTTATGGTAGTATTCCTTTCTCATTCATGCTTTCTGGTGGCTTGAAGTTTACTGCTTTCTATTCATTGAAGAACACGCTGAATCTTCTTCAGTTGGTATTGCATCCAAGAGTGAGGAAAATGGTGAAATATTCTGATAAGTTGATAGCTGCCACACCTGAGATGAAGAAAGGTGTGGATGCTTTCTACAAGGCTGATATTGTGCATATAAATGAAACGGGATGCGTTATCAAAAGTGATGAAACTTCTATTGATAAGATTTTCTCCAAGGATTGTTTCAAAGTTCTTTGGGTTGGTAGGTTTATGTACACGAAGCAGCTTGAGATTGCCTTGAAGGTGATGGGAAAGTTGACTGGACTTAAAAACATCGAGTTCCATATTGTCGGAAAAGGTTTCACAGATGAAGAAACTCATACCATGAGAACAAAGGCTGTGGAATATGGAGCTGAGGGTATTTGTCATTGGCATGGGCAGATTCCAAATAGTGAGGTTCATAAGTTAATGCAGGAAAGCGATATTTTCTTCTTTACCAGTATTTTTGAAGCCACATCAACTGTTATATTAGAGGCTATTCAGAATGGTTTGCCGATAGTATGTTTTGACAGATGTGGTTTTGGGCCTATCGTGGATGAGAAAATAGGTATTAAGATACCTTGTAAGAGTCCCCAGCAGGCAGTCAAGGATTTTGTGGCTGCAATTGATTACTTGTACCATCATAGAGAACTGCTACCAAGTATGTCTGCTAATTGTAAGAGTAAGCGACATGAACTTAGTTGGGATAGTAAGATGACAAAATTGATGGCAATATATCAGGAGATAGTTTAGGGATTAGAGATTAGAGTTTAGTGTTTAGAGATAAGAGATTAGCGTAAAATGATATTTTCTACACTTCAGAAATTAAGTCTTGTACCTTCATATCTTTGGGATGCTATTTGGGCTCCTGTGTGGAAACGTTGTATGAAGCAATGTGGTAAGGGCGTGTATTTGCGTCCTATGTCTTCTGATATTAAAGGATTGTGGAATCTTTCGGTAGGTGATGGTACTTCTATTCCGAAAGGAAGCACTATATATTGTACAGATGCTCCTTGTACTATTGGAAAGAAGGTGATATTTGGTCCTAAGCCGACCATAATCACAGGAGATCATAGAATTGATGTCATAGGAAAGCATCTTATAGATGTTACGGTGGAAGAGAAATATATTAATGGTGTAAATCCTTATGATCAACCTGTAATTATCGAGGACGGATGTTGGATAGGAGCTAATGTTACAATATTGAAAGGAGTTACCATTGGTCGTGGTTCTATTGTAGCGGCTGGAGCCGTAGTTACAAAGTCGTGTGAACCATATTCTATTATTGGTGGTATTCCTGCCAAACTGTTGAAAATGCGATTTACCCCAGAGCAGATCGTTGAGCATGAATCTATTTTGTTTAGAGATTAGAGTTTAGTGTTTAGAGATTATGGAGGTGAAAAGAAACTCATTTCGTGATTTAAATGCATATAAGGAAAGCAAAGTATTGGTTAAGATGACGTATCAGTTGCTTAAGAAATTTCCAAACGAAGAGAAATATGCCCTTTGTGAACAAATAAGAAGAGCTGTTATTTCTGTTACCTCAAATATTGCTGAGGGAACAGGGCGGATTTCCGTAAGAGAACAAATGCATTTCCTTGAGATAAGCTATGGATCTTTAATGGAAGTTTTAAGTCAAATGGATATTGCATTGGATCTAGGTTATATAGATAGTGATGATTTCTGTAAATTTGAACAGCAGTGTAATAATTGTGCAAGTTTGATCTCTGGGTTACGATCCTATTTGGATCGCTCACTAAACTCAAAACACTAATCACTAAACACTAATCACTAAACACTAATCACTAAACAAATAAAGAACATGAAAGTACTGATAGTTGGTGATTCTCGAAAGATGAAGGGGGGAGTCTCTACTGTAATAAAAAGCATGGAGTCTAATCCTATATGGAAGAAATATAATTGTTATTGGCTGCAATGCCAGATTAATAAGGGCATAGTGTGGAAGGTTATGTATCTTGTAATGGGATTGCTTAACTCGCTGTTCCGTGTTCCTTTATATGATATTGTTCATTTCCATACAACTCCAGGACCAGGAATGAAGGTTGTCCTGCCTATCATTCTTTATACTTTGCTGTGGAGGAAGAAAATAGTTCTTCACCTTCACATGGGAAACCAGATGAGGGATTATAAGGATAGCAAGGTGTTCAATTGGGTTATGGCTCATTCGGATAAGGTAATAGTGTTGGGTAAGACTTGGCAACAATTCCTTATTAATGAGATGAAAGTCAAGACAAGTGTGGAATTTCTTTATAACCCTGTGCCTGAAAATAATGCTCCAAGACGTGATAATGCTGAAACATCCAAGTATTTCCTGTTTGCGGCTTTCTTTAATATCAATAAGGGATATGATATCCTGTTAAAGGCTTTTGCACAGGTCGTGAAAAAGTATCCTGATTGGCGACTTGTAATGTGTGGAGTGGGAAATGTGGAGGAAGTTAAAGGTTTCATTTCCGAGAATGGAGTAGGGGACAATGTAGATCTTCCTGGATGGGTTGAAGGTAAGGATCGTGATAATTACTTTGACAATGCATACGCATATTGTATGACGAGTAGAAAGGAAGGACTTCCGATGGCAGTATTGGAATGCCTTTCTATCGGTGTCCCAGTTATTTCAACACCTGTAGGATGTCTTCCAGAGTTCTTGACAGATAATGAGAATATCATGTTCTTTGATTTTGAGGATTCTGATAATCTTGCCAATCAGATGATAAGACTTATTGAGGATAAGGATTTGTATAATCGTTTGTCAGAGAATGGTGTTAAGGTGATTGCTAATAGCTTTACAAGCACTAAGGTCTTTGAGAAGTTGGATCGGATTTATCAAACACTTTAGTGTTTAAAGTTTAGAGATTAGAGATTAGTGTTTGGGGATTAGTGTTTGGGGATTAGTGTTTAGGGGATAGTGTTTTGGGAGAGTGAATGTATGAAAATAGAGAATCTTTTCATAGAATTATTACAAATTGCATTAGGAAATAGAGATAAGTTATCTGTATGTCCTTCTGCTGAAGAATGGGAGCTTCTCTATGATATAGCGAAGAAACAAGCACTTGTAGGTGTTTGTTTTTTTGCACTTAAACTCTTGCCTATTGAGCAACAACCTCCATTGTTGAGAAGAAGGCAATGGGCGGTAAAGGCGATGCGCTTAGAAGAGAGAAACAAGCAGGTTACGCTAGAATGTAAATATGTCACATCCTTTTTCGCTCAAGGCAACTATGAGAGTTGTGTTCTTAAAGGACAAAGCAATACATATTTATATCCTAAAGGATTGAGAGGACTAAGAACTCCTGGTGACATAGACTTGTGGGTATGGGAGAAGGGCCGCCAAAGCCTATATGACAAGAAAAGGCTTGTTGGGATATTGTGGAAGATTTCTGGCAAACAATTGGATGTTGCTGTACATCATGCGGAATGCGGAATATTGCCCAAGACTCCTGTCGAGGTACATTTCGTTCCTTCATTTGCGATAAATCCGTTTACTGATTATGAAATGCGTCGTTTTTGGGCAAAGCATAGTGATTGTATTAAGCAGACAGACGATGGTTTTAATATACCTACGGCTGGTTTTAATCTAATTTTCCAGATGTCGCATATATTCAGACATGTTCTATTGGAAGGTATAGGCTTTAGGCAGTTGATGGATTATTATTTCGTATTGAAGAGTTTCTATGACCATATGTCTTTAGAACCTAAAGGAAAACTTTCAGATTCAAAGGCCGTGATGAAGGAAATGGAGTCTCTTGGGATGAAGAGAATCACTTCGGCTGTAATGTGGATTATGAAAGAAGTCTTTGCGATGAAGGATGAATATCTTCTTTGTAAAGTTTCGGAGAAATATGGTCGTGAATTGTTGAATGAGGTTCTTGTTGGTGGTAATTTTGGGCAATCTTCTGATGAGCATGCCAAATTGAAGGTGGATGATGAAGGCAAGGAGACATTTATCTCAAAAGTAGAGGGTAATTTTGCAACAATAAAAAGAGGGATGAAACTTTTCTGGAGTTACCCTTCTGAATGCCTTTGGGTACCTTTTCTTTGTATTAGGGCATCTTGGGTGAGAAATTATTGGAGAAAAGTTAAATTTGAGCGGTAAGTGAGGCTCGACTTGCGAAGCTTGATGAGGCTATGCCGAATAACTCTGACCTTGGGCGCGAGCGAGAGATTCTTACCGCGAGGAATGAGCGGTAAGCGAGGCTCGAACTCGTGACCTGCGGCTTGGGAAGCCGCTGCTCTACCAACTGAGCTATTACCGCATTAAGATATAGAAAAATGATAACTCGAAAAGTTATCATTTTTTTGTTTTTGGAGCCGATAACGAGACTCGAACTCGTGACCCACGCATTACGAATGCGTTGCTCTACCAACTGAGCCATATCGGCTTGATTTTCTGAAATCGGATACAAAAGTACAACTTTTTTTTCATATATTTCATAATCGGCGGGGGAAATGTCGCTTAATTAACGATTTTTTGGATATTTAAGAACTTAAAGGCTGAGGAAATCGTTTTTTTTTAGTAACTTTGCGCTCGCAAATTTAAACTTTGCGTCAGAAAATTGAAATTGAATAATAAAGATAAATGGAAAAAATAATTCTTACAGGTGACCGTCCAACTGGTAAGTTGCATATTGGTCACTATGTTGGTTCACTTCGTCGTCGTGTAGAACTACAGAACTCTGGTGAGTACGATAAGATATTCATTATGATTGCCGATGCACAGGCTCTTACTGATAATGCTGATAATCCAGAGAAGATTCGTCAAAATGTCATTGAGGTAGCTCTCGACTATCTTTCTGCTGGTCTTGATCCTAACAAGTGTAATCTATTCATTCAGAGTGCGGTTCCAGAGCTTACTGAACTGACATTCTATTATATGAACCTTGTTAGTGTTCAGCGTCTTCAGCGTAACCCAACCGTAAAGACCGAGTTGGAAATGCGTAAGTTTGAAGGTGGCACGCCCACAGGTTTCTTCTGCTATCCTATCTCGCAAGCTGCAGATATTACTCTTTTCAAAGCTACAACAGTACCTGTAGGTGAGGATCAGAAGCCTATGCTAGAGCAGACCAACGAGATAGTACGCCGTTTCAATAATATATATGGTGAGACTCTTGTTGAGCCGAAGATTCTTCTTCCTGATAATGCTGCTTGTCTTCGTTTGCCAGGAACCGACGGAAAGGCAAAAATGTCAAAGTCCCTTGGCAACTGTATATATCTTTCTGATACTCCAAAGGAACTGAAGAAGAAGGTGAACTCTATGTTCACAGATCCTCTTCACTTGAATATTGAAGATCCTGGTCATCTTCAGGGAACTTATATAGATGCTGATGGTAATGAACAGAGCTATCAGAATACAGTTTTTGTATATCTTGATGCATTCTGTGAGAATAGCGATTTTGAGAAATTCCTTCCTGATTACAAGAACCTTGACGAGATGAAGGCTCATTACATTAAGGGAGGTCTTGGTGATGGAACTTGTAAGAAGTTCCTATTGAATGTCCTCAACGACCGTCTTGAGCCAATCCGTCAGCGTCGTAAGGAATATGAGAAGGATATTCCTGGTGTCTATGAGATTCTGAGACGCGGAACAGAAGAAGCACGTAAGGTTGGTGCCCAGACTCTTGCTGAGGTTCGTCATGCTATGCGTATTGACTATTTCGATGACAAGGAACTTATTGCAGAGCAGGCAAAGAGATTTGCTCAACAATAAGATTCGTTATAGATCATTTTTGAACAAATACAATATAGGTTCAATTCAATTTTCTTTTGAATTGGACCTATATTTTTTTATAATTGGGACAGCAACAATATATATAGCCAATAAATCCGATGTGGTTTCGTTGTAATTCCGTTGTAGGTCCGTACCAAAGTCGGTACAAAATCGGTGAAAATACCATTCGGAATAAGAGCTTCACCGAGTTTGGTACGGAGGATTAGCGAAGGAAGAGCGAAGGAAGAGCGAAGGATCAACGGAGCTTCATTGGATATATAGATAGCGTTTTTTATTTCTATCGCAAATTTTATGTCGTACTATTTCAGCTTGCTTTGAATATACTCACTTACGGCCTTCGCATGTCGTACAGGATTACCAACCTGCTGTCCCATTTCTGATGTAAGGTGCTCCATACCATTCTTCACGTTTTGTAGCTCGTTGAAGAAGTTGCTAAATGCACTCTGTACCCTGTTTGGACGACGACGACGTTTGTCGGCATTTGGGTTGACAACGATACGTATGCCTTGGTGTACAAGTTCAATGTCGAGATCTGCAGGCGCTTCTATAGGATCTCCATCATAGTGTATTACTCCTGGTTGTTCACGATGGATATGAAGCTTGCGGGTTTTGAAGCATTTTATCTTGGAGTTCTTATCAAGTGTTTTGTTGAACATCTCAAGACTGATACTTGGAGCCTCGATGATGTCAAAAGGTTCGATGATGACAACATCGATAAGTCCGTCCTTCATGCTCGCCTGAGGTGCGATATATGCATCATTTCCGTATTGTGAGGCATTGGCGCATGATACGAGGAATGCCTTGTAGCTTATCTCTGCATCATCGAGCGTAATGGTGTATGTCTCAGGCTTGTAGGTCAATCCTTCCTTTAAAACGTTCTCTGCGTATGTGATAGGACCACGCTTGCCTGCTTCAGCGAATTTCGCGCTTATGAATGCGTCGAAGCCCATTCCGCAGGTGCAGAAGAAGGGATGACCATTAATGATACCATAGTCAAGATCGTGGATTTCACAGTTGTTGATAACCTCAAGTGCTCCTTTTATGTTGAGTGGCAGCATCAGATGGCGTGCAAGTCCATTGCCAGAGCCGCATGGGATGATGCCAAGGGCAGTCTTGCTTTGGGTAAGGGCGCGTGCAACCTCGTTTATGGTTCCGTCGCCGCCCACAGCTACCACGACATCTACTCCAGCCTCTCTTGCTTCTTTGGCGAGAACTGACGCATGACCTGCATATTCAGTAAATTTTATCTCGATATCAAAGCGGTTCTTGTCTATATACTTGTCAATAAGAGCCGGCATCGATTTTTTACTTGCAGTTCCTGATATGGGGTTTATGATGAAAACTATCTTTTGCACGATTAAATGAATTTGAATGCAAATTTATAAAAAAAAGCATATATTTGAAGAGGTTATAATGAATTTTTAACGAAAAAGAGATTTTTATTGACATAATTGTGCCATATTAGGCATTTTTTTTGTATCTTTGCATGCTGAATGGATAACTGTGTGTTGTCGGTTCGCTGTAAGAAGAATAAAAAATACATTATATTATAATGGGACAGTTACAAGAAAAGTACAAAAATTATCGTTTGCCGCAGAAATTGCAGGAAAAAGGATTGTATCCTTATTTCCGCTGTATCACAGGCAAGCAGGGTACTGAAGTGGAAATGGGCGATCATCATGTATTGATGTTTGGCTCAAACGCCTATACAGGACTTGTTGGTGATCAGCGCATTATTGATGCTGCTAAGGCTGCAACCGATAAATATGGCACAGGTTGTGCGGGCAGTCGTTTCCTGAATGGTACACTTGATATCCATGTTAATCTGGAAAAGGAACTTGCTGAATTTGTAGGTAAGGAACAGGCTCTCTGCTTCTCAACAGGTTTTACGGTAAACTCTGGCGTTATTGCTGCGATAGGTGGTCGTGAGGACTACATTCTTTGTGATGACCGAGATCATGCAAGTATTGTTGATGGTCGTCGTCTTAGCTTCGCTCATCAGTTGAAGTTCAAGCATAACGATATGGAGGATCTTGAACGTATTCTTAAGACTCTTCCTTATGATGCGATAAAGCTCATCGTTGTTGATGGTGTATTCTCTATGGAGGGTGATCTTTGTAAGTTACCAGAGATCGTAGAACTGAAGAAAAAGTACAACTGCTCTATCATGGTTGATGAGGCTCATGGTCTTGGTGTATTTGGTAAGCAGGGCCGTGGCGTATGTGACCACTT
>Ga0326513_10000129_pt1 | contig 59058 bp, 86 predicted proteins | sample 2_2465_0518_D_FD_203654 | JGI IMG/M metagenome (GOLD analysis project Ga0326513, IMG submission 203654) | Bovine rumen microbial communities from UC Davis, California, United States - 2_2465_0518 | ecosystem: Host-associated > Mammals > Digestive system > Stomach > Rumen | place: USA... | reverse complement strand
ATGAAGGAGGGGGGTATTTGGTGCGAGCCCCCCTCCCTATGCTTAAGAATTAATACTTACAGTGGTGTTGTCTTCGTTTTGTTCTTTGATAACTTTCTTGTAAAGGTCTAAAGGATCATAAAGAATGATCTCATCAATTGCATTCTCTATCTCTAAAGCATACTCTTCATCTGAAAGTCCATAAGAAACTTTAGCAATTCTCCCTAAGTAAGAACAAGAATGATAACCTTTTGCTTCATCAAAACGAAACCAATCATCAAACTGTGTAAAAGGATCAAAAGGATTGTCAATTGTTGTCAATGCACAAGTCTTCATTCATTTAGGTCCTTTCAACATTAAGAAGACCCTTTAATAACCTTAGACACAGTCGATGTCGAAACGCCAACTCGATCAGCAATCTCTTTTGTTGTGAAACCAGAACGTTGCATTGCTTTAATAGTGCGGACTTTAGCATCACTTAGCGCATTGTAAGTTCTTGGAGTCGCTCGTTGCTTGATTTCATCGAGATCTGAGTTATTAAGAATCTTTATTAGTTTGCTGTTACTTATTGCCCCGTTTTGTATGGCTTCCCATTCTTTATCTGTTATTTTAATTCTTTCTTTTTTTGCTCCGACCCGGGTTCTTGCCGCAGCAAGGGTCTGGCTTTTTATTTTCTTAAGGGTATCCGAATCCATATCGGGGTTATCTTTTTTCTTATTGGCCACTTCCACATTGGCTATCAGCTGGGCCTGGCGTTCTCGGGGAGCATTCTTTAGTGCGATTATTAATTTATTGCTAAGGTCCGATACCTCTCGGGCATATGTTTTTTTTGCAGAGGGGGAGCATTCAATATTTTTGGTGGCCAGCATTTCTTTACGGGCGGCATTTCCCATGGCTTTCATTTTATTTGCATATTCTGCATATACATTTTCCATAACAGTGCCTGAAGAAAGTTTATATGCATCGTCAGTCTCAGCCATTTTTGTGCTTTCTTGAGTTCTTTTAATTACTTTTTCAGTAACTTCGCCGGTCCTTTTGTTGGTACGGCGTTCTATGTAAGACTCCCCGGTATACTGTGGGATCTTAGCACCGGTGTTTGGATCAATAAGGTATCGATCTTTTCTTTGATCAACCCGCATAGGTGACTTTGCTCTAGAAATAAGAGTGGATGCTCCTCCAGCAGATCCAGTCTCTGGGTTATACTGATATTTTTCTTTTAATTCTCTTATCCCGTTATCGATATAGCTTTGCTTATAGTTTAATTCATGTTTTGTTGCATCAATAATAACCATCGAATGACGAACCGCCTTTGCTAATTCGTCAGCGCTTGCTCCTTTCAAGGTCATATCTGTAATAAGATTGGTTATTTTTCCCATCTCGATTTGTTTATTTTCATCGGAAAGGACTTTCATTCCTTCATATTTGGGATATGATTCTTTAGGATCAAAATCTTTTAGACCTTGTAATGGAGCTGTAGTTCTTATTTTATTTGAACCGGTAGGAATAACGAGAACTGTGTCACCATCAAAGTCTGCTCCAGATAATCTTGCAGCAACCTTGCTGTTTATTCCAACAGCATCCGGAGCGTTATGAATAATAGCATTTGCTGTTTTTTGATTATTATTTACTATAAGTTCTGGTATTTCAAAAGTGCCTCCATGAGGATATCGAATAAGAACAACCGACTCTCCATTTTTGTAGTTCGGAGCATATATTTCATTATCCTTCATGTCTGGTATCGGTAATATAACATGGGAGGCTTGCCTTGGTAGAGCCGCGGCTTTTAAATGAACCGCAGACGCATCGCAATCGTCAGCAAAAGACTCTAATAATATCTTTTTCACAGCCGGGTTGGTTAAATTTTTAATTTCTTCGAATTCTAGCGATTTATCGGCATAAGCCAAATCCAATTGTTTTTTTGCCAAGGCAACCGGCTGCTTAGACAACATCTGAGACGCTAAAGATTTACTCCATTCGCCCCAGTCCCCTTCGTCGTTTACAATATTTATTACAGACTGATGCTCTTTTCCATCGTCGCCAATATATATTCTTTGACCTCCCGGTTTTATAGTGGCTCCAAACGGGTTATCGGGATCATCTTTTAAATTTTTAAATACTTTATCTGGAGGAGTCCCTTCATGTTTATTTGTATTAAACACAATGTCATATCCATCCGGAATATTATCCGAATACATAGCCATCCCTTTTAAATATTGCTTGCCATCCACAGCGATTCTAACCTGGGCATATTGAGAGCCCCCTAGAGAAATGTCTTCAACTCCTCTTCTTAGCTCTATGACACCGTCTTTCTCGACACCACCATTTTCATTATAGTTAATAAATATACGATCGGAAGAAATGCTTTTAGGCGGCAATATTCCTCGGGAAGTGTAAGGATTATCCGGATCAATATAATCAGTTATAGTTTTAATGTCTTCCTTATGATCATACACGTCTCTATATTTTGTGCCGGGAGGAGCTAAAACGGTGATAGTTGTTTTATGACCGGTCCCTAATTGCTCAACTGGAATATAATGAACCGTATATCCCTCTTCTTTTAGCATAGCCACTGCGGTTTTCATTCTAGTTGGCTGTACTCCGAGATCGAGCTCTGTTCCAGGACCTATATCTATAAATCCTTTTTCGTCAACGTTCTTTTTAAGCACATCGGCAGCAACTCTAGTTTTATCATTTCTCTCGGACAAAACAGGATTTAATAAATTTCTGACAGAAGACTCGTTAATGCCCATCTGCCTTCCAATTTCCATATTTGACATTCCGGAATCTTTTAAACGCAAAGCAAGAGCCGCATCAGCAGCTCTTTTTTCAGCTTTATATATTGATTTCTTTGCTCTTAATTCCGTAGTCGACATTCCAAGTCCACGAGCTATTTCGGTTTCACTAAGCCCTTTTTCTTTCAATTTAAAATAATTGTCAAACCACGCTTCGTGCTGATAAGGAATTTCTCCAGACCCCCAAGGATATCTTCCAGAATGCCTTTTTGTTCCATAGTGGACAAGGTCGTGAGGACCAAGTTTAATTGTGGCCGTGTATTCTTCCATATTAATTAGCCCTCCATTTTTATAGACTCAATGATTTTGTCAAAAGATATAATTTTGTCCATTATCGGCAGAATGTCTTCAGCTGTAGGATTTCCGATAAGTATGTCATCGTTCTGATATATCCTTAATTCAATCCCAATGTCGCCAGGCTTTATTTTGTATTCTAAACAAAATAAAGAAGCGTAAACTTCCAACTGATGAAGAGAAGCTGGAGTTACGCCCGTTTTTAAATCATGGACTCTGAGGAAATCATCTTTGAAAGATATTGCATCCGCAGTTCCAAAACAATTTTCAGAATAATACAAAACCTGCTCTGGTCTCATATGAAAACCAATCGCGTCATTAATGTACGAATTTAAAGTCTTTTTTGAACGCGGCAGTTTTTGATTTAATAAAATGCACCTTCTTGCAAAATCGTGAAGGACCGTTCCTCTTGTAGTAGCAATCCAATTTTTATAAGAATTTATTAATTTATTTTCATCGTATCCAATCCAATGGTATTTGCTTGCACTCAAGAATGCATGGTCGCCTTCTTTTACATCATTTAAGTGCGAGTTCCAAATCATTTAAAACATCCTCCATGTTTTCTGGAAAAACAAAACATGCGTAAGACATGCCGTTCATTTTTTCCACATAGTAGTCTTGATTCGGTTGGTGCTTCGCATTCTCTGATTTTTTGCATTCCAAAGCTGCCCACTTATTTTTGTTCAATACGAGCAAATCCGGTATGCCTTGAATGTAATCCGGATCGTTTTTCATGATTAGACTGTCTGGAAATCGCTCTCGTATTGATTTAATGAGCTTTGATTGAAATTGATTTTCGCGCATAATAACCTCCAAAAAAGAAAAAAAGAAGAGCAAATGAATCTCAAACGAGACCTATTTACTCTTCTCTTCTATTATACGCGATGTTTTGCGTGCGAGAAAAAAAATTAAGCACCAACAAAACTTCTTTCATTAAAGTTTTGTTTTCTAGTTAGCGCTCTAGATATTGCCATATCTATAGGAGCGGCCGACCGGAGATGGTAGTAATATAAATCTTTAAAACTTGTGTTTATTCTGTCGATTCTCCCTTCCGCTTGCACAGTCATCCTATAACTGTAATTTTGAGAATAGAATATAATTGTATCGGTATCTACACAATTCCATCCTTCTGCACCGGCTGAGTACTGAACCAGATAAGCCCATCTTTTTCCTGTTGGAACGTCTTCATGCTTTTTACCATTCCACTCTTTTTTTTCTATCCCCATTTCTTCGCATAGACTTCTAAGAAGCAAAAGCTCATACTCAAAATTGTAGAATATAATTGTCTTGGGGCACGCCAATAATAATCCACGAACGCTTTCTATTCTACTCTCATCTGAATTGACAACTTTTCTCAACAGATAACATAATTTTCCAGGCTCTTTGATTGGCTGGTTTTCATATATATCCCATCTGTCTCTAAACACCTTTAAATATTTAGATTTGTCGTAATCGCATAGAACAGCAAGCTTATGCTTTTCCGTTTTCTTTTGATAAGGCATTTTAACGAGTATTTCATTTCTATGCTTTATCAAAATCCCAGTGTTCACATACCTATCAATTTTTGGGTATTTACTGTAACGATTAAAAACTGCATGTTGCCTTAAAAAGTCGGTCTTGTTCCTATAGAAGCCATTTGCTATAAACACTGGAATATAATCGCTCCATGTGTCACCAGGGGTTGCGCTTAACAATATCCACTGATTCTTCCTGGCTATGTTAAGAAATGCCTTAGTCCATGCTCCATATCCAACAACTCTTTGTTCATCAAAAATGAAAAAAGCTCCATATTTGTTTTGATACTTTTTAATGTTGTTCCAAGAGTCGACGGTAATTGTCACATCAAATGGGCATATATCTGGATTTGTAGATAATAAAAAATAGGCACATTCACTTTCCCATTCTTTGCTATCTCTTTTTTTAGCAGTTGTGATTATGTATAAATCTCTTGGTGTTCTCATTGAAGCAATGCCATCTTCTGAAAAATCACTGCCTTGACATACTTTATAAAAATAGTAGGCCAAGGCAGTTCTGCTTTTTCCAGTACCGACGCCGCCACATAGAACGGCGCCAGTCTTTAATTTTTCAACAGCTTGCTTTTGATGAGAATATAATTCTATACTCATTGCTCCTCATCGTAGTATTTGTGAGCAAACGTATCCTCCGCGATCGTGACATACAAGGTCTGAAGATAAGCTGTTACTTTTCCTGTGTCATAATTATACGGATTTATAATTACGTCTGCAGTGTCAATATCCGCCCAGTCCAGATGGTTAATTGATTCTTCATCAAGCTCTACTTTTCCTCTTCCAGTGATCTGAACAATCTTAGGAGGACGATATCCATATTTAATTCGTACACGAATAAACGGAGACGGCGGATCATTTTCATCACGAGACTGAAGGAATTTAACATTCCAACCATCATCAATAAGATCATCGATATCCAACGGCCGACCGTCATACCGGACATCGCCAGCGTCGAGGCTTACACAAAAACTTCTTACTCCTCCATTAGGATTAAACCGATCTGGATTACCAGCAAAATTTCTAAAATTTCCTGGTAAAATATGCGCATTTTCAATTGTAATGTTACCTGTTACTCTTCTGTCTGCCATAATTTTCTCCTTTCATTATTTAAACGGGAGTTCATCTTCAACTCCCGTTAATTCTTTAATCTGCTGTTCATATGCCTTATTTGCTTCAATAGGAATTTTTAATTCGCCATTATACGGATCATCCGATGTAAACCATTCAAAATCTCCATACTCAGATATATCTTTAATCGCCGCGTCAACGAGTATCGAATAATATCTGATATCAATATCCGATTCCTTATGCAAATTTTTTACAACTTCCGATTCCAGCCATCTAAAATCCTTAGACTTTGACGCCGAGTCATATTTACCATCTTTTTCTCTTAAAAGAATTCCGCCTCCACATCCTGGTTTAATCGGACAGAATTGGCCGGCTTTTCCTACAAAATGATAATCATGCTCATTGGGTGGAAGCTTTTCGTTTAGATCCAAATATAATGCCGTCGATACTGTTCTGGTTTCGCACATGTCCTCAAACAATATCTGCTTTTTGCTAAATAGCTTCTTATACACAAACGGTTGAGCAAATTGGTCTCCAGTTGCTGTCCATTCATTTGAAAACTTTTTATTCTTTTCTGGAATATAACCATACATGTCTTTACAAAGATTGGCATCTTTGTACTTTGCAATATATACTGCCTTATTCACCAAACACATTTTGTCGTAAGTTGCTTCGTGTTCAAATGTATATCCATATTTCTTTCCAAACTCCGTTACAAATTCTATTATTTCAGGAGTTGCATCTGGAATTTTTATGGAGTCTGTTTTAATATGAATAACTCTGTATCCCTGCTTTTTAACGGCCTCTTTCAAGTCAATCATAAATAAGGCTCCTCGTTTTGCGACAATATTATCTATATTACGAGGATCTCTGCATTTATTATCAAACTTGGCTGATGTCAGTCCATATACACTATTTATTGCTATTTTCAACGCATACGATAACGCATCTGCTTGATCGCTGTCTGCCAAATATTTTTTAAGTTTTCCGTCAAACATTTTTCCAGCAGTTTCGTAGTCCTCATGCTTTATAGCAATTCTCGCTTGTTTTATAGCACTAAAGTTTTTTGTATACGGCCCAAATAAATTTAATTGTTCAATTGATGTAGGATGCATGGACGCCACATCAAGCAATGCAACATTCCCGTACATTCCTGGTTCCGAATATACGTAGCCGCCCTCTCCAGTTTCTTCACCTTTGTAATATGATTTTCCATGATCAAATCGATACCCGGGGAACATTGTAGAAAGGTCAGTGTAAACAAAGTCTTTCTGAGGATTCTTTGCATTGCCAAATATAATTTGAGTTGTAAGCTGGTTTGTTGTGTGGTTAACAGTCAATCCGGCAATATCAGCCAGTATTTCTCTAGCCACAAAATCCTGGTATCGATCCTCAAATACGGCTTCTGTTGCAATTACGTCATTTACACAGTAATCAGCAACCGTTGTCCACATTTCTTCAGGAACCGGCATATCCCAAGGAAGGCCCAACTCTTGATGATGGATCCCAAGCTCTATTTCCCATTTTTTAAGACTTTGCTTTTTAGAACAAAAATCGTACACATCTGTATAACCAATATTGTAAGCTTCTCCAAAGAACCCATTTGAACTGCCAGATATAATTTTCTGGCTTAAGTTGAACAACTGAGCCTCTGTATACCCCATCATTCGAGCATACAAAATGTGTCGGTCATACCGTCTGCCGTTAAAGTCAACCAATCTAAACTGAGTGAGATTTTCTATTTCTCCAGGAGAAGGATTTATCATCTTCACTACATTGTTTTCTTTGCCTCTCTTTTTCCAGCAAACAACAAACAGATTAGGAAATACCTCACAGTCATAGAATATAATTGGAGCTTCCCGTTTGTCTTCTTCGCTTTCTACATGATCTTCGGATTGAAAATGCATCTTATTAACAAGTTTTATACAAGTCAAAGACTGGTTTGAGCTGTTATTTGCGAATGCCAACACCGCAGGTCTTAAATCCCTCACGTCGTATGACATTCCGGACGAATATGCATCTTCCAACGTTTTAAATATAAAGTCGACTTCCGGCTTAGTGCTTCCGTGGTGTTTTTTCTCAAGACAATTCTTAATTATTGTTCGAATTGCCTTTTCGTTTTTAACCACATCAAAATTAACCACTTTCTTCTCTCCTTTCAATGGAAGTCCGCTGTTAATATGTGCTATTTCTCTATCGTTGCATTTGCTTAATTTTCTTCTAAGAGAACTATTTCCAGTAAATACCTTAACCTCTATGTTCTCATCAAACACAGAACTCAGCATTTTAGGATCTCCATCATAAATATAATGCAGATGAATTCCTTCGCCAGACTTACTCAACTCGGCATATGTCTCCGGCCATTTAGCCGCTGCTTCTTTATTAAGTTTAAATGACTTGTTTCCATCTTCATCCTTAATATCAAAGTCGATAACAATATGATTTGTTGGCACTTTTACATAGTGAATCCTGCTAGTTAATATGTCTCTTAATGTGGTCACAACTTCTGACCAATAAGTAACCGGCTTTTCTTGATCGTTGGCATATTGAGCGGGGCAATCCGCGCATACCATATCAAACACGCTCTTCTGCTCAACGAAATTTAACCAGCTAGCAACTTTAGATTTTACTTTTACAACGCTACTAGCAAATCCGAACTTTTCAGGTTTTATTTCAAAGTACCGGCTTCTGATATGTTTGTTGTCTTCAGTCCTAGAATCTGGAACAAACACATCAAAATAGGCCATTGCTTCAGTCTTAACCTGAAAGCGGTTCAACCGATATAATATTCCGCTTTTGTCACAATAATCTTTATAGTCAGTCCATATGCGATCGAGGCTTAACCCATCTTCACTCGCGCTAACGTTTTTATAGTCGAAGTAGTTTTCTTCCATAAAATTGTAAAATGGGTTTGTACTTCTAAGTGATTTCATCGGAATATAAGTATCATAAATTCGCTTATTCTTTTTATAAACTTGAAGGCAATGATACGCTATGGCTCCAAGTTCAAAATCGATTTTGTCAATAAGTTCCAAATATTTCTCATACGGAAATTTCATTCCAGTAGGACGAATATCAATTAGTCTTCTCTGAACTCCAGAACGAGCATCCGTTATTTGCACGTCGCCATTGCTCCCTAAGAACAGAAAACAACTAAACGACATTTCGAACGGAGACTTAAATTTTGTATTCACGCTCATCCGCTCATGAGACACCAAACTATTTAATCTAGTATTGTCTTCTATTTTCGTTAATTTGGTATCATCTTCAAAAGCAACCAACGGATTATCTTTTAATGGTTCCAACGCAAATTGAGCTTGCGAAGATCCGATCGCTTTTGCATCAATTGATGCTGTATATCCGGAAAATAACTTTTGAATGATTTTAATGATTGTCGATTTTCCAGTTCCGGCGTCTCCAGTAAGAACTACAAATTTCTGTATCTTTTTTGAATCGCCGGCAACTATTGATCCAATCGCCCATTCAATCTTTTGACGTTCTTCATCCGAATATAATACCGATACGAGTTCGTCCCATGCGGATATGTCTCCTTCTTCCAGTGAATACGGAAGTCTTATGCTTGAATAATCTTCTCTCTTAACTTCCGTGTTTAGGAATATAAGTTTCTGATTCAACGGATGATAATTGTCAGCCATTTGCTTCTGGCAATAATGATGCCATCGATCGATCATTCCGGACGAAGCGTTCTCTAAATAACATGGAACTATTTTATCCGTATTGGAAACGATCTTCTCATAAGCTTTTCTTATTTCATTATCAATGAGTCTGACCGCAGTGTCTTGATCCGTCGACCAAGTTTTATTTTCTTCATCCCAAATTGCATAGAAGTCTTTTCCTCGAATCATCAAATCTCGCGACTTCTTAACCTTAAAATCTGGAACAACTCGCTGCACTCCTCGCTTCACCGATTCGACAGAAATTTCGAGAAAATCCACATGTTTTACCTCCTTTCCTAATAGTTGCAATATATAATCCCAACTTTCCCAGAAATCCCAAATATTTTTTTAATTACCTATGAGTAAAAAAATCAATGTTTTTAAAAAGGATTTAACTTTTTTTTCTGGGAATCTGGGTTTTTTGGGATTAATTTTCACTCAATTTCATAATTTTCATTCAACCATTCACACATTTGGAACCAAATTTCAACGTCTTTTTGATTTTCAACGGGGTATTTTAGAGGAAATAGTCCCCCGGTTCCATCCGCTCTATACTTTCTTTCCAGCCATCTTTTGACAATAAAATCTACTGAATCGTACTTAAAGTTCCTATTATCATACCGGTCCAAACCAAGATTATTAATCATCGCCCAGAACCAAAAATCAGTATGATCGACATCGTTCGGATCCCCCATAATATTCTCTTCGACTCGACTTGCCAGGCCAATCAACATTTCGAGAACCGTACATGGACCCCTATAATACGATCCATACTTTTCTCGCAATGCTTCTCCATCACGAGCTCTATTGTCGTCATTAGCAACAAACCATACAAATTCAGTCTCTGTCAAATATTCCATAAGCAGTCCATAATCAAGAAGCTGCTCATCTAATTTAATAAGATCGTACAATTGTTCTAGATATAAATCTTCCATTTAACCTCCTTTCTGGCAAAAATAAAAAGCCCAAGTAACCAATGCTACCTGGGCTAAAAATCACCAATATGGAGCGCCTATAAGATCACCGAAAGGAGCCTATAATCTTCTGTATTTCATAGTCAGCGCCTAGATCGAAGTTTCGAATATATAATGTTGTTTCGACATCTCCGTACCTAATGCCGCTATCGTCCAAAGTGCTTCCGACTACGACTTCTTCGTTGTCTATAACCTCATCCTCTTCAGTTGTAAGTACTTCATCGACTGTGTAATAAAATAGCGTCGATTTATCGAATTGCAGAAAATCTTCTTTAAAGCTCTTTTCAGATATAATTTGTATGCCCACATCATCGGCATCCGTAGTCATTTTATGGCCATCCAAATACCGATTCAGTTCCGCCATTTCTTCTGCATCAAGCTCCCCCTCAGGAGGGCTCTCAGACTCCGCAGGATCGTCTGTATGCGGTTTTCTGTAGAATTTCGTATAATCGATCACTGGTGCATTTCTAGTCGATTTCTGATGCTCTGAGGGCGTCTCTCTGGGCTTTTCTGAATTACTGGCTTTTTCTTCCTCGCTAGGTTCCTTTACATAGTCTTTTATTCTAACATTCGAATAAAACACACGAGCCTCTGCGATTTCTTTTTCTGCCTTTTTATTATAGTATTCCTTAACTGCAATCCAGGATATAAGACCACCAAGAGCAGCGCCTCCAAATCCTATTCCTATTCGTATCATTAATTCGGGTTTCATATAGCCTCCTTTTGTCCGGACTCAAGCCAGAACGGATAATCAAATATATCATGAATATCTCCGCACTGGCAAGAGTCTAGTCCGATCATTCAAATCTTATCCCAGATAACACCATCGACATTGAAGTCAAGAAGAATAACCGGTTCAAGGCCATTCACGAATCTACGAGTAGCTTCTTCATTATTGTAAATACCGAAGTCAATATAACCGTCACCCACGCCTTTAAGCCAGCCAACAACCTGGCCATATGACGTCCGTTCGATCCCTAACGCGTCATAAACTTCATTAAGGAATACATATCCTCGACTACTAAGGAGAGTATTAAAGTATTCCTGCTGGGCCGTCAAATATAACAAATTATACTCAGGATTCTTTTCCCAAGCTTTGCAGGACTGATCGAAGAACTTTGCATACATGCTGTATTTATCAATATGCGCAGTTTTGATCTTTTCGTTTACTTCTTCAACGACTCCGTCTTCATTTTCTTTCTGAACAGTTACCTCTTTTTCTTCAACCCCATATCTGAGATTGAAATCTTCCTCTTCACCATATTTCTCGACAACACGAGCGCGATATTCTTTAAACGCCTCATCAACGGCCGTATAAGCCGCTGTGAGGCCTGCTATCCTGCCAAGCATAATATGATGTGATCCGAGAATTGCAGCCACAGAAACTGCTCCCAGAGCCGCTGCCGGAAGATATAATTTGATGATCTCGCCAGTCGTCAATGCACAACGCTTAACGACCATCTTACGATATACCTTAGCTTTAGCTGCATCCATATCGATCGGCTTACCGGTCTCATCGACCGTAGTGTCATTTATTTCTTCCATCTCAGTAATATGATCTGCGACAACTTCGCCGAGATGGTCATATGTTGCTTTACATGCAACAATAACGCAGCCAACACCAGCCGCAATTCCTACTCCGAGAAGGATCTCCGGGCTGTGTTTTTTGCATTTTAATACTACTTTTCCGACCTTAGGTCCGACTTTGGATATTACTTTGTTCAGCACTTGAAGTTTCATGAATGCTCCTTTCAACTGTGCAATATAATTAAACTGTCTTTATTGGACTCAGATGTAAAAACCCAACGTTTGCTTCCTTTTGTAAATATAACAATCGAGTTCTTCTCCATTCGATTGTCTTTGTACCTAACTACTTCCGACACCAACTGCGGAAATAGGAACGAAAATCTTTCAAATAATCGTTGACTCGTCATTTGACCTTCTTTCTAATTTTCTTTATGGCCTCATAAGTTCTTATTCTATCGGCGTGTCGTATCTCGTTATACTCGCCTCGATTTTTTCTTATCAGCTCCCTTTCCTTTTTAAAATCAAGATACCCGGCGCACTTATCGTGGCAACCGGGATATCTGTTTGTGCAGTCTTTGCACGGTGCAGGTGTCGACATATGTCCTCCAGAATATAATTAGTTCAACGGTCTTGGCCTCGGCAGATCGATCGCGTACCCTCCGTGTACCGGAATAACACGAGCTCTATCCAGGTCTCTCCATCCCCATTTATGATCCTGGAAGTCTCCTGTTATTCCTACCAAATCGTACAGATCCGCGACAGCAGCTTCTTCATAATCTTCGACGAGCTCCCTGAGGTTGTAGAGGGCTTCGTCGGCCGCGACTCTCGAACGAAACGTAATATCGCGATAATCATACCGAGTATTACGATCATCATAGTCATCTCTACGATCGTTGCGACGGCCAGATTTATAGTAAGTAGCGTATGAAACAGGACTCCTTTCACTTCTCCTCCTTCTTGGATCAACTCCAAATATCATTTCCACAGTATTCGTAACTGAGTCGACGATTGTATTTCGGATTGCCGGGATCATGACGTCAAACATGAGATAATCCTTGATCGAGCTTATTTCTCCCTCTCCGAATAACGCGCTTGCAAATCGTCCACGTTTTTTCTTTTCTTTAACAACCACATCCGTTGTAACAGGTTTAAGAACTCGCTTGCTTTCCTCTTTTTTTTCTGCCTCAGCAGCTTGCTCTTCCTTAAACTTGTTCGAATTTGGCTTCAGATCTTCAAGTTTTATTTCCGCCATCGTCCTCCTCCTTTGATTCGTTCATAGCATCCTTAAAGTCCAAATATAATTCATTGGCCGCCTCGTACCCTTCGACAACAGTCTCGTTGACCCATTTGGTTGTCTTATCAGCTACGCAGCAGCATATAATGGATCTTCCGATGCGTTTAAAAATATTCGCTCCATCCGGAAGCCAGAAAAAGCTTTTGGCCGCCGTTTCGCAGCAGCCAAAAACAAAAGATTCAAATATAAGTACCGGGATCGACTGTTCAATTTTCTTCATTGTTTTTCTCCTTCTTAGCGAGCTTTTTTTTATTGATCTTGGCTACGATCTCGCTTGTTACATACATGCCGAGATAGCATGTGCCGCCATAAACAAAAGATGCCAAAACTAACATTGCTCCGGTTTTAAGAACTTGTTTCATATGATTCTCCTTTCTGAGAAAAAATAAAACCCCGTGTTTCCACAGGGTTCTTTGGGGTTACTAATAGTATTATTCTTCGGTTTCTTCCTGCTCTTCAGGTTCGTTTTCGGTTTCTTCGGATCCTACTTCCGGAAGATCCAACGATTCTTCAGATCCGCTATGACGGACGATCTCCACAATTCCTGCTCCAACAGCAGTAGCGATCGCAACGCCGGCAGCGACCTTGGCTCCAATTCCGGATTTCTTTTCAGCCTTTTCTTTCTTTTTGGCTTCCTTTTCTTCCTTCTTTTTTGCCCGGGCCTCTTCCTTTGCTGCTTTCTTCTGCTTAGCCTTGTCGTCAGCAACGAGAAGCCGCTCCGCAAGCTTTTCTCTTACGCTCATTTTGCCTCCTTCAATAATTTCGAATTCAACGTCAACGGTTTCATCTTTAACAGCAGTATTCATATCTTTTCCTCCTATAATGAATACAAGTTTTCACCTCATTATAGGCTCTGTAAATACTGCGAACCGACATTACAAAAGACTTCCGTAATTAAATCGAGGCTCTACCGTATAGTCAATATCTAACATTGGCCTGTTAAATTCATCCAAATGCGAGCTATATCTCATTTCTATGAGTCCACTATCGATATTCCAGCCCAGCTCCTCTCCTAATTTGACCTTTTTGATACCTAATTCGTAATAGAAATCGTTTAGCGGAATAAACATTTCCGTAAGTAATCGCTCGTTCAACGTGTTTACCACTTGCCGGATCTTTTCAGGATTTGATTTGAACGTCTGGCCAGACATTTCATCATAACAAATCAGCTCCCCTTCTCCGGTTAATATAATAGTGTTGTCCGTCTTAGCGACATTTCTGTCAAGATTGTCCTTTGCGATCGCATCGTGGATCTCCGTAGCCTTCTTTTTTCCTACTAATTCTTTGACTTTGGCCTCATACGATCGCAATGTGTTTTCTGTTACTGAATATACTGTGGCTAGAGCAGCCTGCCTCCTATGATTTATACTTTGACATCCAAATATACATAATAATGTCACGATTCCTGAAACAAAAGCTACTGCGTACTTAGGGGCAATTTTCTTGATCATCTTAACGACGATCTTCTTTTTCATTTCCTTTCTGACCTGCGGGTCTTCGTGCCTTGCTTTTTCATTTGCCTTTTTCAGTAATTCTTCGGCTTCACGAATATCATCTTCCGACGCTCGTGTTGCCTTGATTACGGCCACTACAGTAAATATAACTCCTGCACCGGCCGCTGCCGCAAGCAATACTGGACTATTATTTACAATAGCCTTCGCGCCCTTGCTCGCCAGCATTGTGACTGATTTTAACGGGTTCATAAACACTCCTTTCTTAGAAAAAAATATATGACTAGTAATCTAGCCGTAGAAGAGAATAGAAAAAACTAATTGGGGTTCGAACCCAAAACTCTAAAATAGCGCTTTACCAATTAAGCTATTAGTTTCTTCTATTATATGTGATGTTTTTTCTGCGAATTATTTGTTGAATTCCATCTGAGGCTTGCGCTCGTTCAACTCTTTTTCGAGTTCGACCCGCTTGGCCTCCAACTTCTTGGTAAGAGTCTTAAGGCCTCTCTCACCGATCTTATTAAGAACTTCGACTAAGGTATCGGCTAGTGCCTTGCCGATTCTGTAGCCAACAATGACTTTGAACGTGAGCCCTGCAATTTCTTTAATGTCTTTCATTTTTCTTCCTCCTTTATTTCTTTGCGAACCATTACTAATCCATCGGTCATGTACTCGAAGCACGTATTTAAAAAGAAGGCGGATGTTGGCATATCAATATCACCAAGCTCCGCCATTTTAATAACGTGTTCAAAGTTTTCGTTAATATGTTTCAACTGAGTTTTTAATTCGTCGACACTGACCTCAACAAAGGCAGTGCAGTCAATAATGCTGTCTTTAGTCATTTTCCTCCTTATCACACCATTTCTTAAATACTCTATGAAAATTCTTTCCAAATATCTTTTTAGAAATGCAAAGAGAAAAACCGGCCCATTTATCGAACTGGTCTCCTTCCTTACACTTAACTACTGTTTTGGTTCCATCTCTCCAGAGTACGATCGTTGCCGGCGGATTGAATATAACTTTCTTTATTGCCAAATTATCTGTTCCGAAGAAATTGTAATAATCCGGAACTATCGAAAAAGTACTTTCAAAACTCATTTCCCCTCCTAATAGTTTTTCAACCAATAGTTTTTTAACCGCGTCCGGATAAATGTCTGCCGTCAAAGATAGCGATTGTTGGCAGTCACACGGAAAAGACTCAAGGCGGACCTCTTTTATCTTACCGATTTGTTCATACCCGTCTATTGAATACAGTTTCATTTCTCCTCCCATCTAATCGGTTTATGAGAATCCTCATTCCATCCCTGATCCAGGCAGTCCCAGCACGGATCTTCAGATTCCTCTTTTTCCCAGTGCTTGCAGGTTTTACAGTAAATATCAAATCTCACTTCTTTAGTCGCTGTATCAGCCATTGTCCATCTCCTTCAAATATCTTTCTTTCCAGGCTTTTGTTCGCCTTAATGATTCATTTAACTGCTTTGCAGCCCGATCGATGATTTCTTCTTTATGCTCGTTAAGGAACTTTGCGATTTGATCATCCAATTTTGCGTTCAGCCATTTAAAATTTCGTTCCTTTTTTCTGTTGTAATAATTTTGCTCCATCGGCGCAAACTGATCCAGGACGATATTGGTAATGATCTCGTCAATATTATTCTGTATTGCATTTTCAGCGATCGTTTTAACCCTTTCATCGTCAAAGTCAAATGCAATATTTAATACATGCTGCATTTATTCCACCTCCCAAAAATCTCTCCATATGACATTGTTGTCTCCATAAACACGCTCTTCCCGAAATCTAAAATTATTTTCAGGATTTTCCACCGGGCCATTTTTTGCATACTCTTCTGTGGTTGTATGCCGACAGCACCCGTCCGGATTAGCGAAGCAGCATTCAGTAAAAAGTTTATCCCGACATGGAGCTTTTCCGTTACACAAATAAAAGATTCTACTCATTGGTTTTCCCTCTTGATTCTTCAATTAACCGCCTACAATGCTCTGCCCAATCATTATTAAGTTCTAAACAATGATTTGCCCATTCGTCAATTGTTTTTTGCGATTCCTTGAACCACGAATCATTAATATATAATGCAAGTACTGCCATGGGAACAACACCCAAAATCCATCCCAATAAGAATTCAATCATGATTTTCACCTCTCATATCCGCGCCGCAGTTCGGGCAGAAATTGTATTGTTCCATGCGCCCCTCGATTGCGTGTGTAACAAATCCGCATTGATCGCACATCATTCTGCTCGCCCAAGTTCTTACACCGAAAATATCAAACGTTCTCGAGTGTATTCCACTATCAATCCACCTCCCAGTCTTGCGTTCCTCGATGGTCGGCATAGCATCTATTGTATCTTTCCAAACGCCACGTTTTTCAATTCCTGTGCAACCCATCCAGTTTTCTTTGTAAAGCATCGTGTACGGTATTGCATCCGCGTCAATCGGTCTCATTCGGTTCTTCATCCCCTTCTTCATCAAATGGCTCAGTTGAACGAAAGCACCTTGACAGCATAGCCGCAAAATTGCCCGACAAAGTGTTACTTTCTCTAAGTTCCCTTGCGTCCGCTTCTATTTCTGTAGTGTATTCGGTCACTTTAATCTTCATCGGTTCTCCTTTCCGCGTTTTCCTCCCCGTACAATATAATGTTAACTAATTTGTCACATATTATGGTTAATATAAGGTTGGCTCTTTTACACCTGTCTCGCCAATCATCGTCGTCCTTAGATTCAAAACCGAGCTCTTGAACGATTGCAAATGGGAGATCAAATTCTTTGGCTAAGTCCTCGCTCTTGCCAATGAACTCATCTTTCACTCGTCCCATTTTCATTCCTCCACGTTATCTACATGATACGGTCGTCCTCGAAAATAATTACGAGACGAATAGTGTCGTTTGAACGGAGTACACGGATGCGCTTCGCTCTCCCGGTTATATGCTCTGATCTTTTCGCCATCGATGGCAACCTTGAGATAATCGATAAGCTCTTCAACTTTGTCTACGTCAAAATTATAATGTTTCCAGATTGCCGCGGCCTGTTCCATAATCGTGCAAGCCGCAAATTCGCCTTCTGCTACTTTGAATTCAAGTGTCATAATTTAACTCCTAATACTCATAATTGTAGTGTTCAGTTTCGTTTCATTACTGTACCATGCATTGCAAAGCCTTCACTGTTATGTTCACTACTCCGCTTATCCATTACATTGCGCCACACAACTTTTCATCGCTGCACTATTCCTATGCCAATCTAATCCCCGCTCCGCCGTTCCTCTACGTGACTAGTCTATGCTGTGCTTTTCCATTACCTATCAATTCGATTCCGTTGCTGTTCAGCTCCATTGCAAGACATTTAGATTCATTGCCATCGCCCAGCATTTCTTTTCTATGCTAATCCTTTACAGTTCTGTGCCAAACGTTGCCATTACGATTCGTCAATAAGCTCCCAGGTAAATCGTCCGTATGATCCGTTGCGCCACTGGCCAAGACCATTAAATCTACCGTAATCAAGCCAGGATTTAACATTTTTGGCAAGAGCGTCATCGAGAACAGAAATACCAAATGTTGCCGTTGTTCCTGCCGGAATCATTTCGCTATTGGCTAGAGCAATACGCTCTCCCTGCATGGTTTGAGCTCTAAGAGGACGCTGAAGATTTCCAATCTTTCCTCCGTCCGGGAGAATATAAGGAATCTTTCGATCATCGACAAATACCAGCAGATCGATCTTCTTCTTATAAGCGGTAAGCTTATTCTTAGCGTCCATCATATTGCATGCATTGCATGCAGATTTAAAGAACCCTCTTACCTGATAATCCCACAGGAAAGGAGTTCCGTCTTCGAGTTTCGGAAATACCGTCATGGTCTTTTCTTCGACACCATCAACGCCGATCGCTGCAATTTCGTCTTCGATCTTTGCCGCATTTTCCGCTTTACTGGCAATATAAGTTCTCGCTACTTCTGGATCGCCAGGCGTGCTTCCAAGAATCGGTTCAACAAATGTAAGCTTAACCTTTATGTTTTTCATTCCTGCCTCCTAATACTCATAATTGTAAGAATTATAGGGCCGCTTCGGATGTCGTTCTTCCTCCTCCTTTTCTGACTTCCGCAGGCAGCCCCAAGAGCAATACCATTCTAATTTAGTTCCTTTTCCCGTATCGCTTGGTACTCGCCGTTTATAGGTCCAATAATCAGTACCAACAATATCAAACACTTTTCCACAAACTGCGCATTTTCTTAATGTCAGGTGCGCATTCTCAATATAATAATCGTTCTTATTCATATCAGTAATTATCGTCGAATGGATCGGGTTTCTCGTACTTATTAGCGTATTCTTTGGGTTCTCTTTCTATAGTTATGCTAAGGCAGGCGTCGCTGTAATGTTTTCTAAATAACGCTTCTGCTAAAATAATGGCGTTTTCAAGACACATTCCTTCGGCGACTATAACGCCTCCCATTACCACGTTGTAATTAAACATCCTATTCCTCCCTTTCTCGATAATAATCAAACGGATCAGGTTTGTTATGGAAATAATCGGAATATTTTATCCGAAAATCGCGCTTATTTGTTTCTGCGCCTTTTATATATCCGACGACAAGACAAACAATTCCGAATGCTCCAAAAGCTAAACCGTATAAAAACGATATAATGTTTTTAATAAAGGCCAATACCTTCTTCATTCTTTTGCCTCCTTATAGTTTTTGATAACGTCTATAATAATCTAAACGCTCATTCATTTTGCGCACTTTTGCATCATATATCAGATTGATAGCAGTAAAGCCTAAAACAACTCCGCTTAAAAATATTAGTGCCGCCGATATAATCGTATTCATTCTTTCTCCTCCTTATTTAAAAGAATGTCTTTAAGTTTCTTCAGAGCATCATTCCAGCCCTGAATATAACCTTCAGAATAAGCAGTTGATTCCTGGTCGTTCTCTTTATCCATAGCTCTCCTTTCAAAAAATCTCAGGGCCTGTTACAGCCCTGAGAATATAATTGGTCAACTTACAGATTCTCTGATCCGCTAACAGTTAACCGGAAGCAAGTTTCCCAGATCCGAGCAGATTCTAAAGCAACTGCCAGTTCTTTGGAATATAAGTTTTGAGCGTCCATTGCCGCACGACTTCCTATAATGCGATCATGGTTGTCAAGCCACCCGCTCTTAGCCAGGAACTCGACCGCATCTTCCTCGGTGATCGTTGCGGGGACTTCCTTAGTCTCATAAACGATCTTAGGAACCTCTTTGACGATCGTCTCGCCAAGTCCTAAACGCTTTCCGATCTGATCTAAGATAGAATTGAAGGTATTGTCATCGACAGCAAACTCGTAAGATCCGTCCTTAAACGGATTACAGCCGCTGGTTCTGATCTGTCTCCAGTCCACAAAGTATTTCTTTCCGGACGTGGATTCAAATTCTTTGCAATATCCGCTATAGTAGAAGCCTTTCTCTTCAATAGAATCGTATACGGGAATATAATTAACATTCCCTTTTGAAGCTGCTATGACAAGAACCAATTCTTTTTTCTTCGGGCCCATGTACGCTCCGGTGGATCTGGTCCATACTTCGCCCGGGAAATAATTGGTTTCTTGAGCTTTGGGTTCCATCATCACTTTAGCGAGAGCTTTGCCAGCTGTCGGATCGGAATATCCTTCGGCATTCTTAAAACCGGTCGATTTCGGTTCTTCTTTGATCTCTTTATTTTTGCCGATGTACATATACCCTTTCTTTGGGATAGCCCGCACTTTGTCCGGATAATACTCTTTTACATAACACTGTAAGAAGTTCTTAAGGGACCTACAGCTATATATATCCTGTGGTACAAGATCATATATATCCTTCGATGCGATGACGTCTCCATAATCTCGAAGAGCTTCGATAATAGTTTCAGCGAGTTTGTCTTTTTTTTCAGTTCTTTTGTAATAAGTTCCCATACATACCTCCTATTTTTGTGCTGGGACTATTTGGTTTAAAAAAATAAAGCCCCGTGTTTCCACAGGGCTTTTGGATCTTTTTAAAGAAATCGCTTTGCAATTTCTTCGGGATCGGATTCAATCCATCCCCACGTTTGGGTTCGACGATCAAAGAATTCTCCATATACGCAATGATATTTCGAATCTTCTCCGACCATGGCGACCTGCATCCCCATTCTTGGAGTCGTTGGTTCGTCAGGATTAGTCCTCTTTTTTGCTTTTGGCATATCCGAGGACAAACACTGAATATAATCGGCATACGGACATTTTTCAGTACTCGCATACCCGGAAAGAGTAATAAGGTTTACTATGATACGTGATCTGATCTTCTGTTCCAATAGGAACCAAATATTCAGATCGGTCGTTGTTGCAAGATTTCACGACATTGTATCGGGAATACAGCAGCACCGATAAATTATCGAAGAAATTTTTGCATTTGTAAAACTTACTATTGTCTGGTCTGTACTTTCCCATACTTACCTCCTTTAAATATGGTGAAAAATAAAGCCCCGTGTTTCCACAGGGCTTCGCCTCCTTTCCAGTGAGAATGATCAGATCTTATCAACACCAAACGTCTTGGTGAAGACATGGTTGTAGTAGAATTCCCCCACTGCCTCGCCAACGAAGTACATTCCGATGAGTGTACCTACATAACCGATCACAGAGAGAACTTTCTTGAATTTTTCCATAGTGCTTCCTCCTTTTATTAAATGCAATAAGTTATTTACATCCTTCACTATTATAAGCGTTGTAAATTATGCGAAAATAAAAGAGCCCTTGTTAGAGCTCTAATATGCCCGCTTCACGGGCGTCATCAAACCAACCAAGTAACATCATAATAAGTATTATCATGTCGCACCTCCTACTTTGTAAAATCACGGATCTTCTTGTAAAAGTGCTTTGCTACTGCAATCAGCAGATCAACAAGCATTACAACGATAACTATCCTAATGATTAAACCCATAATATAAGTCCTCCATAATACAAACGTTATATGTTTCCTTCGCTATTATAGGCGTTGTAAAAAGTGCGAAAAAAAAAGAAAGGGCTTGTTAAGACCCTTCCCGGATGATCTTCGGTTATTTGTTGTTCATACTTGATAATATCAAATATAACCCAACAGCAATCAATATACATCCGATAAGCATTTAACAATCCCTCTCTTTCCGTCTGGCTTTAATGTAATCAATAACTAGTATCACAGTGACGGTCGGTATTGCCAGCGCAAGTGCAGTACTGTCAACATACATAATGTTCAACAGCCCAGCAATTGCTCCCAATACTAAACCAAGCAACAGTAAAATAGTTTCTTTCATAAAATATCACCTCCTACTATAGGATGTGTAAAAAATGCGAAAAAAGAAGAGGCTTTGTTAAGCCTCTACCTTCGCAACAACTTTCTTTTCTTTCAGCTTTTCCACAAAATGTTTCAAAGCGTCAAGGGCCTTTACTACCAGTGCCGAGACCGCTGCAAACAGCTCTGCGATCACGATCGTGTGATAGGTATAATCCCAATCGATATACCCATACTGGATCGTATCTGCAAGAAAGCAGTATACAACAGTAACGATAGCAAAGATAATAATTCCTTTGTACTCTTTTCTCATTTTATTTTCCTCCTATAGAAAATATAGTTTTTGTTCTATTATAGCTATTGTAATTTTAGCGAAAAAATAAACGCCTCGCTTACGCCGCGAAGCGCTTATCTTCTTCCGCCCACATACGTCTAATTTCTTCTTTTTCAGCCTTTTCCATGTTGTCGATGACGATGTAGGTTGCTCCAACGAGCACCATCACCAATAATAACATTTTATTACCTCCTAATAATAGAAATCAGGTTTGTGTTTATTTCTATTATACGGATTGTAATTTTTGCGATATTAAATGTCGTATTCCCAGTATTCTCTCTTAAGAGGCTTCATTCGTAAAACCCACATGACTCTACGAACCCCGAAAGTTGGATATAATCCTTCTTCGTCTGGTTCGGAAGCTTTTTCTTCTAAAAAATTCTTAAATTCTGGATGCACGGCAATGTCATTTGCTATGCACGAATCAATTGGCCCCCACCACGTCCATTTTGTCCCTTCGCTATGGCGCTTTTGTATGACGGCAAGCCCTTTATTGCCCGTTTTAAATAGCGTGCATTTATTGTAAAATGGGTGATCACACTCATATATCTCTATATTATTCAATAACGCGGCGTTCGTTTTTTCATAATGATAGCGCATATTGCTCCTTTCGAAAAAATTAAAGCCCCGTGTAAATCACACGAGGGCCTCTAAAATGTCAACAATCAATCTTATTTCCTTAGCCATATTAGAATAATCGCAGGACTTTTCAAGATTGCTTTTGTATTTTAAAGAATCAAATTCGTCAGCCGGCCTTCCTTCTAATGATGCCTGATCCATTCGATTTGCATAACACAAACAAGTGTCATATCTGATCTTGGATTTTGCCTCATATATATCGGCTCTAACTTTCAAAATTTCAATTTTTTTAGCAATCTCTTCTTTCTTCGATTTCTTCATATATACCTCCTTTTGAATAAGTTTTGATCTCCATTATAGGACGTGTATATGGTGCGAAAAAATAAAGCCCCGCGTAAATGCCGCGAGGCCTTGAATGGAAGACTACCATAGAATATAATAATTAACGGTTACGGGATACCCATTTGACAACCTGAGCTTCAGTTACCTTAAGCTGCTGGGCAATTTTCCAAGTCGGCCAGCCGCTATCAGCAAGTCTCCGGGCAACAACCGGGAACGATTCCTTAGCCATAAGCACCTCCTGTTTTGGTAGTCCTCCATTATAGGGGGTGTTTTTAGTGCGTATCAGAGTCTGTTACGTCTATAACTTTCACCACCTCAGGCTCTGTTTTCTTCTTTTTCAGCCTTCTTTTAAGTCGAGCGACTTTCTTTTCAAGCAAATATATGTCCATAACAACGAACATTACACATGCTCCGAAAATCATCGATGCCAAACAGCCAATTAAAAATACTAGGACCGTCATACTCCCCTCCCCTTATTAAAATTTGTATAAATGATAGCGGCCAAAGAATCGTACGATAAGTTCCCCGTCCTTATCGTTCTTAGTGTTCAGTAAAGCGTGCGTTACGCAAATGCTCTCAATGAGATCTGCTTGTCCTCGAATGGGAATACAGATTTTAAATACGTCGTCCCAGTGATCCATATCGAATTCCATATTCCATCCGTTTTTCTGGATCTTTTCGATACTGAGCAGCTGCCAAAGGCAAAAACTAAAAAAGAAAAACGCGTTGATCAACATGTACAATATAATTGTTTCTACAATAATCATTCACTCCTCCTTTACTACATGTAGAAAAAATAAAACCCCGTGTTTCCACAGGGTCTTACCGGAAAGGACTATCTCCCAATATAGGGATATCCTCCTGTTACGAACATCGCAACCGGGATGTCAATTACGTGACAAAACCGGTGGATCATTTCGTTCGAGGGGGTTGATCTGCCTTTCTCCCAGGAACATACACAGCTCTGAGTTACGCCAAGTTTCTTGGCTAACTCTTCCTGAGTCATGTCCCTAAAGTGTCTAAGCATAGTAATCCTCCTCGGAACGTCAACGACCATTCCGTTTGTCAGAGTAACTTTCCTATCTCTAATCGCACCACGTAACATTTTAAATTACCTCCTTATCTATATTTAAAATGTATAGTTTCTTTCCTATTATACGTGATGTAAATTATGCGAAAAAAATAAGGGCCTGTGTAGGCCCCTATTGGGTTTTCGATCGTTTTTATCTAAAGCCGATCGGAGCTTTATTTTTGACCGAATTTTGGGTCGGCTCTTCCCATTGTCCCATTAATATAGCCTGGAACTTGGCCTCTCTGGACTCAAGATCCTTCCGGGTCTCTTCATCGTAAAGATCTTTCAGTTTCTTGTTCGCTTTCTCTACTGCATAAGCTGACAGATTCATCACAACATTGGCAGCATTTTTGCCAAGTCTGTATCCGAGAGTCAACTCAAACGTGAGTTTAGCAACTTCAACAACAGTCTTCATACTCATAAAGCACCTCCTATTTTTGCTTTGTCCTGAGTTCCTACTATAGGAGTTGTATATGGTGCGAAAAAAATATACCCCGTGCAAATCGCACGAGGCATATTGGAAATATGATAGTTTTCAGTTACGCAATTTGGCCTTAATATGGAATGGATCAATCCGCATAATCCGGCCAAGGATCTCCGAGTTGAAGCTGTACCAGAACGACTGCAGGAGAGAGCTTCCGATAACGGCTTTCGTATCATCGCTAACACCTTTATGGCGCTTCAAATATCCAGCGTCCACCAAAATGTTATTGATAAACTCGATCCGTTTCAGAGCATTCTCATACTCTACAGACAATCCTTCTAACTGCTTCAATGATTCGGTTAAAGCTTGGCGTTCTTCTTCAAGATTCTTTACCCATTCTGGTTTCTTAATAACCATAGTTGCCTCCTTTTCCTTTCAACAGTTCCATTATAAGCACTGTATATAGTGCGAATCATTTCTTATTGATCACTGTCTGAATTGCTTTGCGCTTTGTTTCTGTGATCGGAACCGTTGTAAATATAAAGGTAATAACGCCTTCTTTAGAAACACTGGCACGAACAGTAAAATATACTTTCTGCTGCACCATGGCTTCCGAGTATTTCTTAAGATCTCCTGCTTCTGTCGTTTTAAATACTCTCGCTTTTTTCTCGACAACTTTCTTAGTTTCTTCCATGATTTTCTCCTTTATTAAAAAATTAATAGAAACCAAAAATATAATAAAAAGGCCGCCGCACGAATTAAAAACTTATTTTAATAGGAGGTAATCAGTGAAAAACATTCATGCAACGGCCCTTTTAACAAAATATAAGACGTAAGCGTAACCTACGTCTTGATTGCGAGATCCATCCAAAGATCGGTAAGTGAAAGCCCCGTCACCTCGCGGTCTTCTCCGAGCCAATAACGGTCTCGGCTACCTTCCCTTTGCCTGTGAAAAGTTCATCTCGCTGTTAGTATTTCATTTCTTAAAAAAAATAAAAGAATTGCTACGGTTCTGCCTCAACAGTACTATTACACCATAGTCCCAGCCTATCAGATTTCTCCTAGGCGATCACTATCATTCATTTCTGAATGCCGTAAATTTCCTATCAGAACACTCTTTCGGTTCAATTCTTCTATTATACCCATTGTAAATTTTGCGAAAAAAAAGAGCCCTTGTTAGGACTCTTTTTCGTTATGTAATACATTAAAGGTTTCAAATACAATCGGAGACACATTAATATCCGGGTCTGACTCGACTTCTCTAACAAATAAATAATCTAAATCCTTATCCGATTTGTATTCAATTTCGGACGTGCATTCTTTTACATAAGAATTCCATTTCTTAACGTAATTCCTGCAAAACGTTTCATTATTTGAAACAAATAAGAGTTCTGAACCTAGACTTGTTATAATCCAGCCTTCACCGTCTCGCCATATCGGCATTGTCTCCTTTTTATATACTCCATACATAAATATCACCTCCTACTATAGGACGTGTATATGATGCGAAAAAAAAGAGCCCGGTAAAGGCTCCTTATTTAATTCCTAGAACCCATTCTAAATAGTCGCATACTTTTGTTATTTGATCGTCAACATCATTAAGAACCGATCGCATATATTCAGGATCTAATACCTGATCTAAACAGTATGTTTCCCTTTCATCTTCATCCATAGATAAAGCCATATTCATACCGTTTATCTCGTCTTCGATACCCGTGCGAATGTCCTTTAAATCTTCAATTGCGCTTATAACTTCATAGTACGCTTTTAATTCTAGTCCTTTCTTAAGAGGTTCCTTCCCAGACAACTTTTTATAAATCTTGTCTCTTATTTTTGTCAGCATCATTATACTCCTTTCAAAAATAATTTAAGTTTCTATTATAGGAGCTGTATAATGCGCGAAAAAAATATAACCCCAGCATTTCTGCCAGGGCTTTTGTTCAACCTCCATTCATTTTAGCCAGTTTAATGGCTGATTTTAGCCGATTAAAAACTATTACTTTCTGTGTTACTTCAGCTTGCTTTTCTGTCATAACATCGAGTGCTATCTCCAACGCTTCGTAATGCTTGTCATCCCAATCCAGGGACATTCCGAGCACTTCCTTAACATTTTTGATCGCTTCTTTTAATGTCATTTCAAATACCTCCATAAAATAGAATATAAACAGTTCTATTATAGGCATTGTAATGCTTGCGAAAAAAAGAAGAGCCCTTGTTAGGACTCTTCGAGTTGGAGTTAATCTCCGACATAAAACCATAAATTACCGAAATATTTCCTCGCTTTTAGATAAGTTTCCTCATCAATCAGCTTGTCAGCCAATGCATGCGTAAATGCCGCGCATCGGCTCATCTGAACCGGATAAGGATTATACTTGTTTTCAAACTCAGAATACATTTCATTAAAAGTTTTCTTCATAAATATCACCTCCTATTATAGGAGTTGTATGTGATGCGAAAGAATATAAAAGAAGCGTCTGTAACGTTCGTAATAGTAATCACGTTCGCAAGGGATCTCCATGACCGTTTTCAAATATGTGAACGAGTATCCGTCCGTAACAGCTTTTAAGATAAACTTAGAAATATAAGGATCTGCCTGCTCTGCAGCTTCCTCAATGATTCTAAGCTTTTCTTTAATTTGAGCCATGCGAATCGCAACAGCAGCCGTCCGATCGGACACGTCAGTTCCTCTCGGCATTCCATCCAGAATATAATTTGCTACCCCGGATCGGCTAAGCTCCAGGTACTCCTTCTTTCGCTCCGGATAGAGCAAACAGAAGTGCTTTAGCATTAAATACTCATGCTTTGGAATATAATACTTGTTTCGCTTTGATACTTCGTTTCTAATAATTGTAGCCATAGTGCCACCTCCTTTGAGCGGAGCATATGGCACGCGACCGTCACCTACGTACGCAGGTTACGATATCAATAAATATAATGACCGTTATGGACGAAGTATTGAAAATCCTAATTGAACAAGGTATAGTGAGTGCAGACTCTCTTCGGCAAGCAGAAAATATGAGATTAGCACAAAAAGTAGCTCTGCTTCACGAAAACAAAATTAGTCAGCTTCCTAACGGACAATGGAAGACATACACTCCTAGTAAAAATGGTAAACGTAAAGAACTTCGGGCAAGAACTAAGGAGGACTTGCTAAACAAAATTTTAGCATTTTACGAGGAAACTGACTCGCACATTGAAAATATAATCTTTAAAGATCTATTCGAAGAGTGGCTCGAGTATAAAAATACCATTACAGAAAGCCCGAATACGATAAAACGTCACAGGCAACATTACAACAAATATATAAGAGGCAACCCACTTGAAGCGAAAGGAGTGAAAAAGATAGACTTTTTATCGATTCAGGCCCTCTGTAATAATATTGTTAAAGAGCACAACTTAACGCGAAAAGAATGGACTAACGTAAAAACAATTCTTAAAGGAATGTTCGAATACGCTGTTGAGAAAGGGTATATTGCAGATAATCCGATCCATAAAGTAAAGATCCTCGTCAAATATCGTCAAGAAAATCGTAAGAACGGAAAGACAGAAACGTACAATACGTTCGAATACAAGATGCTGATGGACTGGCTAGATGAAAACATTTCCAGAAATTCCCACCCGGGATTTTTTGCCATTAAAATTAACTTTTTTCTTGGACTTAGGGTCGGTGAGCTGGTTGCTCTGAAATGGAGCGATATCGAAGGATATAATTTGCATATCGTCCGTGAAGAATTTAGAGACCAGGAACACTGTAAAACTTACGTAGTGCCCCATACGAAAACAAACAGGGACCGGTACGTGCCGATCATTCCGGAAGCGCTGGCAATTTTTCACAAGATGTACAAGAAATATAATCCGAGGCAGGAGGACGATTACATCTTTTGCATGGCTGGGGGAAAGGATAACGAGCCAACAAGTGAATTATTTGCTGCGGAAGTTTGCAAAGGAGAAAAATATTAGGGTGAAAAGCTCGCATAAAATACGCAAAACTTTTGCTTCCAGATTAGACGCGGCAGGCGTACCGGTCGACGAAATAAGAGAATTGCTTGGCCATTCGAATTTAGAAACAACAATGAGATACTTGTACAACCCACTCACAACCGAAGAAACCAGAGGTCGAATAGCCAAAGCATTAACATCAGATTAATTTATCCTCATCTATCCTCACTATTTTCCACGTTTGAGAAATATAATAGAAGCCCTAAAGCCGTGTATTTACGGACTTTAGAGCCTCTACGTACGAGTGCGGAAGACGGGACTTGAAGATTTTAGAATCCAGCAAATATAATAGGTTGAGAGGCACTATCCTCAATCTATCCTCACGAAAGGAGAAATGCCGGAGAGAGTTTTTAATCTGTTAGCTCATAATACGGTTTTTCGTCTAGCTCGCTTGCTCTATAAATACTGACGTTCGTAAAACCAAGGGTGGGATCGGCGTCTATATGCGTAAAAAGATATTGTACTGGGTCGCCAGATGCGATTCCACATACAATCAAACCGCGAATATAAGTAGAACCATGCTCTTCTATAATAGAAGTCACAACCCCTTTAGTATTAAGTCGCTCCATTAGATCGGCAGCTGTTATGTCTAATGTATATCTTGAGTCTTCGGCAGTTGTATCAATAATCTTCATAACATTACCAGATTCTCCAGATCCACCACCTGGCGTTACCACTTCACTAATTGTCTGCTGGCCTTCAATGCCGCCTAATTTTCCTACAATACTCATTTTGATCTCCTATTAATCCCACACAATATGCGGATAATCGTCTTCGCTGTCATAATAAAACTCTTGAATATTGCCATTAAAGCATAAACGAATCACCTCATTGGTTATCTCAACAATCGGGCAATAGTTAAGCTGATATTCACTGCTGTACGAAACTACTACAGACCCGGAAAGCAAAGCTTCTTTTACTTCTTTTAAAGTTCTATCAAATTCAAAACGCGCCGCACCTTTATCCACAAGATTAACAATAAGGGTTCCTCCAGATCCCCCACCCGGTGTTACAACTTCACTAATTGTCTGCTGGCCTTCAATGCCACCTAATTTTCCTACTATACTCATGAATTCTCATCCTTTCTGACTTTGAGCCGAATATAATCTTTCTTATAGACATCTTCCGGTTCTGATTTTAAGTTAAAGAACCATTTAACCTTTTCCTCATCGGAATCGTCAATAACCAGCGTCCCATCGTTTCCTGCTTCTGGAAGTCCGATAACCATGCTTTTAATGAAGGAATATACTCCAGCCGTAGCAGCAACAGAAAGAATATTAATCCAATCGATATCGTAAATTGCTACGCCTAGTGTAATCATAGAAAGAACTACCTGAAGCATCGTCCAGGCAGCTCTTTTAAGCGACAATATAATTAGTTCTTTATTCATTTATTCTTCCTCCAGCGCTTGAATGTTGAACCCGCTCCATCCTTCTGCGTTCTGATATGTTTCCACGCTATCCGCCGGAACATAAATTACAAGATCATTAGCGCCTCCAAAAGAGGACGAAATGGTAGGAGGAGTAGAATTATGGATTTCCACCCTTACTAAATTGGAATCCCCACCAAAGCTACTAATAATGGACTCAATGTCTTCAAATATAATAGTTGTAAGCGAGTTGCATCCGCTAAAGCATCCTTGCACGGTTTTTAGTCTTCTAAGATCGAGCGCCTTAAGAGAGGCACACGAGTTTAATGCATTGCTCATGGTTATAACAGAAGGAATTATAAGCTGCTCTAAAGAAGACAAGCCGTTGCCGCCGCCATTAATTTCTGTGACTAATGGAAAATTAATTCTTTTAAAATTCCCGCCTAAGCCCGACGGCCACGATCTAAGTTTAGGAGCGTCTAAATTCAAGAGCGCCTGATTCCCACCAAATGAGCCCCCCTGAATTTCCTCAACGTTTGGAATATTAATAGTAGCCAACGCCGTGCATCCAGTAAAACATCCTGCATGAATAACTTTAACACCCGGCATGTTAACCGTTTTAAGATTTGTGCAGCCTTGAAATGCGGAATACCCAAGTTCAGTGATAGATTCCGGTATAGTAACTGACTCTAAACTGGTACAGCCATTAAAAACAGAATTTCCAACACTTTTTGCTTTTTTTAAAAGTTCTGCTGCAGTATCGTCGGTGAGCGTCCCATCGAAAAATGTTTTTATTAGTGTGTGTTCTGGATCCGGCGATCCGCCACCAGATTCGGCAACATCGGAAATAACATTGTACCCCGAAATACCGCCAAGAGTTTCAACAATGGTCTGTTTCCCCGGCACACCACCTAATTTTTCTACTATAGACATTACGGGGCCTCCTCTATCGGTTTTATGTAATTTACAAACTTTTGCCAGCTATAATCGCTTTTATACTTGGATAATAAACTGCTAGGAACATAAATCGAGAAATCATCCGACCTCGCAGTGAACGCACCACTTCCTACAAATGGCAACGCCGTATACGATGTGTTCGGAAGATATACTGCTTTTATGCTACCAGGTTCTCTAAAAGCGTTTCCAATATATGTAATTTTAGGAAGTATAATTTTGTTAATAAATGCGCCATAAAAAGCACTATTATTTATGCGTGTTACTTCGGGCAAGGAAAGTTCGTCTATTGACCCATTGGAACTAAGAGCTGACTCCGGAACTTCCGTTAACGAAGGAAGTTCAAGAACATGTAGCCCATTAAAATTGCTAAGCCCACCAGTTCTAATACTTGTAACGCCATGAAGCTTAATTGTATTGATTAAATTTTTAGACGAAGAATAAGAAACATTATCATCGAATGCGTACGGATGATCTGCGTCTTCTTTCCCGACATATGTCACAGAAGGAAAATCGAGAACTTCTATTGAGCTCTGTTCAAATGCGTACTGTTGTATGCTTTTTACTTTTGGAGCATATATATTTTTAAGTTTACTAGCATTAGTAAAACAATAATTCGGTATGGCTTCTAATTCTGGAAGCTCTAATTCTTCAAGATCAATACAAGTACTAAATGCGTATGAATCAACCTCAGTTACATTCGTGGCTACAACTTTTTTGATCCCCGGACCGGCCCCTATAATATATTCCCTCAATTTGGTAACACATTCCGGCATAACTAAGACTTTGGGAAAGTTTTTACCCTCTATAAAAGGTTTTAAAAAAGCCACGTCAGGATCCCCAGCTTCTGCTACATCGGATATGACGTTTGCTCCGGGGATGCCTCCTAACGCTTCGACTATGGTCTGTTTACCAGGCACACCACCTAATTTTTCTACTATAGACATAAATATAATTCTCCTTATGCGTTAAGAAGGGCGCTCCAGGTCTTAGCCGCTACGCTGCCAGGAGTCGCTATATCAAGTTTCTTTTCTGCCTGGAATTTAGAAAGGGCGTATACCGTTTTCTCTCCAAGTTCACCATCGATCGCAAGCTTCTTGCCGTTTTTATCTTTGTAGCCAAGATCATTAAGAAGTCTTTGAATGGTTTTGATCTGCGGATCCTTAGCTCCAGGCATAAATTTCTTAAGCGCAATACTGCATGTTCCAACAATAAGATTCGGACTTGGAGCCGGCTTCGGCGTTTCGATCGGCGATGTAACTGTCTGAGTCGCTTTTGCCCCATTTGTAAGGACGACTACTGTATGCCCTTTCGTCTTCGTGCATAGAATATCGCCTCGAAGCAGATAATCGGATGATTTACAGTATTTATCGGACGTAAGGATCTCGAAATATCCTGTTTTCTTAAGCACTTCAACGAGCGTTGCCGTATAAAAATCCGGAGTTGTAAGACCAGCATAATGAATGCAAAGTCTAACAAGCTGAGCACAGTCCGTTTCCTTCGGAGTATCGAGTTTCTCCATATCGAAACCGAATTTCTTCAAATAATCCCAAGCGGATCTGTTCTGCGACTGGTCATATCCGTAGTTCTTATTTCGGCAAGCAATCTCCATCCCTTTTGCAATCTTTTCGCGAACTTTTGGATCTTTTGCCCGAACTACTACCCAACCTTTTGAATGAAGATACCAATACTGTTTTGATACCTCGCCTTTCCAGTCGTCCGTAGATGTCTGTTTCTGGTCTCCGGCTTTTGCATTGCCGTCCCAACCAGATCCGCCATGCTCATCTCCACGAGCAGATCCAATAATTACAGCCATAGATTCTACCTCCTCTTCTACAGCATATCGCTCTATAAATTCGTAGCATTTTAAGTGTCTTGACCAGAATATCTTGTCTCCGACTTGATTTGTGGACGACGGATCTTTCTGATCTGTAACGAGTGACGCCATGATTGTGTCGAGATCGTACTTACCATTACATCTTTTAAATATACGGTCGCACGGTCCTTTACCTCCGAGATGCCTGATCTCGCAATACATCATTTGAGCCTTCACATCGGACGTGTATTCTTTTTCGCAGTCGGATATAAGTTTCTTCATCTTCTCGACGAACATCTCATCCTGGACTTTGTGCCCCACCGGAGAGTCGATCAAGGATATAATGTCTGTCTTCTGCTTTGCCGTTGGATTCCATTTTGTCTTGACCCAATCGACATCCAGCATTTCTGCGATACCCGATTTGTCGATGTGCCAGAATGCGTCCTTATCGGCCTCAAATATAAGTTGGATGAGCTGTCGTGCCTCATGGCCATAGCACTGAGCCCATCCAATTGTGATCGTGTGTTCGTTCGGGGTGTTTTTATATGGCGGTTCGTATGCGTTGTATCTGCGTTTTCCATACACCTGTCCGCCAGATTCAACTGCGCCTATAATATTTGTCAAAACTTCTAGGTTTTTCTCGTTCATTTTGATCACCCCACTTTGTAATTAACACCGGACTCAAACACATTTTCAAGATCCGTTTGAAGAACCCATGATCCAGATATTTTTTTGTAGACGGCTACGGCTTCAATCCAAGAGCCATTAACTTTGATATATAATTTATCTTGAGCGGCTACCGCAACAACAATCGCGTGATCTACGGTAATATTGCTGATGGTGTACGAGTAATATGTAACTGCCTGGCTGTACGTAATAGTCACATTGAACTGCAAAGTGTCGTTATTAGCGTCACTAGCGTCGTCCTTAGAGTATTTAACATCAATATAATGATCCCCTGCCGAGACATTATTGTAAGTCAAAGTCTGTACGCTTGACGAGTTATCGGAACTTGAGTTGCAAGCCTTCTTATAGCTGCTATCCGTAATTGTCGCTTTTCTCCACCGATTAGAATATGTTACATACACATCCCAACCAGTTAAATCTTTTCCCGGAATCAGTAACTTTTGCAAAGGAGTTGTGTATTAGATCATTTTGAATTCTCCTTAGCTAAAATCTCGTTTTTCTAATCTTTCGTGATACACTTTCTTAATGTGCTCGACAGTCATAGCCGTCTGATTGTTTTTAAAATCTGGATGGCTGTCGCAGTACTGATCGTAGAATGTAATATCCGATAGCACCTGATCAAAGCTATCTTTGCTATGACGATGCCCTTCCAGAAGCTCGTCCTCGAACTTTAATATGCGGACTCGTACTGAAATTGCTTCTCGGCGATCGCATTTTTCGTCGAGTCTCTTAATGTCAGCCTTTAAATCTGCAATCGCCCTTTCCAATTTACCAAACTTATCCACTTTATTATCATGCCTCGTGATCAAGAATTGTAGGAAGGCAAGAAACGCCCCTCCAAATATAATACCTATAAATGTCTGCATTCTCAGCCTCCTTAAGATGTTATAGTATCACTTTTGACATACAAAACAACAAAAGTAACTGTTCCGGATTGAGATGACGTTGCAACATTTCTTAAAGCAACCGCTACTGTTGACCCAGTCGCCGCTACGTTCCATGTTCTTGCAATAACGTTACCGTTTCCGGAAGAAACCTGCCGAGCTGCTACCGGGGTATATCCTTCCGGAGTTGAGATTTGTAACTGAGACGCAGTTATGTTAATGTTGCTGTTTGCATTCACGCTGTAAGTATACGTATAGTCAATTACTCGGTAGCCTACTTGCGAAGTGATATAGTCGGAAATAGATACCCCATTGATACTCAGCTCCTCAGTATTAATTTTCTCGGATACGATTCGTATTGCTGTTCCGTCATCAGTATCTACGTAGTGAATTCCTGGTCTGCTTGTCTGTTCGTCTACGTACTCGTTATACTCGTCCTCGTCCATTGGGATGAGAATGCCTTCATCGATATAAACATTTCTCCCAGCAGAATTAGTATAGTAGCTATACCCGTGTTCGTCTTCTTGTATTAAATATCTTTCACCAGATCCGTTAATAACAACATATCGATTTCCAGTTTCTTGGTCCGTTTCAATAGTGTAATATGGATCCCCAGAAATATAATAATCGTACGTATCCCATTCGGTAATTACATTATCTCTAAGACTCCACGAGTACAAAGTTGGGTCGAGAATTGGCGTCGGCGTCGGCCTATTTGCCGCTATACCGATGTAAAGCTTTCCCGTAGGATCCGTACTTATTCCATTACCGTTAAGACCGTCTGCGTAAGCGATCCATGTGTATTTGGGTTTAACTTGTAGTTCTTTTGCTACTTCAATGAACCGGTCGAGAATCCCTGAATTCTTAACAACATAATCGCCGAATTCAGCTGTTTTTGTACCGTCGGACTCACATATTGTTATACTAAGCATTCTAGCCGATAAATATAATCCACTAGCATCGTCAACTATACTAACAGTATCTCCAATACTGAGATTATCCGGTAAATATAATAAAGAAACATCGTATGTTACTTCCGGTTCACGACGCTTTTTTAGCTCCGCAATAGCCCGTTCGAGTAGAACCGCTACGGAAGTTGTGCTATAAGAAAAACTTCTAACAATATGATCAGAATTTACGCCATAGGTTTTTTTGTATCGTCCCCAGCGTTCTAATGCGACTCTAGATTTTAATAAATATCCATCTACATAAAAATCGCCATCATCGTACGTAAAGCCGTATAATGTTATTGGGCCTCTATCCTCGCCATCTATTTCAATGGAATCACCGACCGGATTTAATGCTGTAGCTAAATTTGCAATCGATCTTTTTTCAATGACATTTTCTATTTCACGTCCAAGTCTAAGTTCAAGACCGATATTTTTTCCACGCTTTTTATAAATGTCGATATATTTTTTAGTTATAGATAGCCCAGAAAAAGCAAACCGATATGATATTTCAGCATCAAAATATAATGCGATTGACGCCAACCGTTCAGTAACAGTTGATTCGTTATCCCACGAAATAAATCTGGTAACAACATTCGGATCGGTTGGATCGCTTGGAATTTCATTAATTCCTATTTCCCAGTCTGAATCGTAAGACAGCGTCCGATTAACAATATAATAAGTTATCGGCTGGGGCCCTTCCGCGGGAGTCGGGCCTGGATAGGCGCCAACAACTTCGTTGATGAGATCCAGACCCGCATCTTCTGCATAAACATAAAAATTTTGTTCAATTGGGTTATGCTCAACTTCTATAGTTGTAAAGCATGTCTGACCAATAAGTCCATCATATAAAATATAATTTCCCTCCGTCAGCATAGCTTTTAGTTTTGCAATATCGGCACTATAACGGTACCGAATATTAAACGAAAGTGTTTTGACTCCGGTGCCTATTTCGTCTTTAAGCTCGTCATTAACTATTTGATAAAGGGCGCCAATAGACGTTGAGGCCATTCCTTCTATGTTAAGAAGCCGATCTGCAAAATATAGATTCATTGTCAATAAACCTCTCTGTATTGTAATGTAAACTCGGGATCCACTCGGTCCATCTTTACAAAATCAGCGTCTGATGCATCTTGTCCCTTGTCCCGTATAGCAATCAAAGTGTCACCTACTTGAACCTCCTTACTAAGTATGGTTCCTTCGTTTTGCGCGATCCAGTAATCGCCTCTTTTATAATCTCCGTTTCTGATAAAATCCTGATTATTAATATAAATATTACCCTGATATGAAGCTCTATAGTCATCAAATACGCATTGAATAACATTTGGTCCAGGAGTAAGACAAAAGTCTTCCCAATCATTTCCGAGTTGCCCATACCCATATTTTTCAACGCCATTGACATTCACTTCTCCGGTTCCGCAATTTATAACTATATCGTCATCTGTGTATACAAGATTACGGATAACGCCTTGCGTAGTAATTGTATCGCTAACCTCATTTAGTATCGGGTACTTAATAAATTTTGCGGTTTTAACAGAATTCCGTTCAAGAACATTGTTATTCTTAAAACGTAAAAAGAAAAACGTGACTGCAGTTGCTATCAGATTATTAGAATTCGTAAACGGATATTTCTTTCCAGCAACAGTAAACACATATTGATTTCCAATGTGCTCTATTTCGACAGTAGCTCCGTTTTTATTTTTGCCATTGTCGGTTCCAGTAGCTGCTCCCGTGCGTATGCAATCATATTTAAATTCTGCTTTCTTGATATTATCTAAATATAAGTTACATGTTCCTTGTGTCGAATTTGTTTTGTTCTTAAAAAATTGGATCTCGGCTATTGATTGATGTATTGCATCGCCGCCGGCAACCATTCGATCGCCTGATATAATAATAGCCAATCCGCCAAGCTGCGTATAGTCGGTTATTGTGTCAGTTAACAACTCTCTTTTTATTGTGAGCCGTCTATAAATGGTTGTTTTTCCTCTATGTGTAGTTTCGACTTCAAACTGTATTACAATAGAACTTGTTTCTTCAGAAAGCACTTTATTAGCCGGAATAATCCAAGTTATGCTTCCGTTTTTCTCTTTCGTGGCGTTTTCGACAGTAGGCTTAACTCCGAGAATTTTTATGTCGTTAATATTTTTAACAACACAGTTCTTTCTAACCGTTCCTTCCCAGCCGCCGAATATAAGTTTAAATTCTTTTTCTAGGAAAGTTTTATTTTCCGTTTTGCATGGGAGAACTACTTCAGACTGGCCCAAAGGAACCGTTATTCCAGAATATCCGCTAACGGTTTCATCGCTGCCATCATTCTTTCTAATAGTTATTCGATCTGGAAGTTCTATTGTTTGCCCAGAAGCACTTAACGAAAAAGTTATTGTCCTTCCCACAGAGTTAACGCCCTCTAGAGACGTTAAACGTGTTCCAGAAGGAATAACCCATTGAATATAACCATCGGCAGTTGATGTTGAATTGCTAACACTGGGTGTGATTCCAAACAATTGAATACTGGACGTCGCCGGGGCATTACAAGCCACTCTAGTTGAGCCTTTATAAACGGCAAACGGAACCTTTATAGTCGTTTCTTCAGCGGCTTTAACCTGATTGTTTTGCGAAACGGTTTTTATACGGAAATCATATTGCCTAAAAATAATGTCGTAAGTGGCAGATGAAACCGGTTCAAAATTATTACGAACCCAATGGAATTGCTTAGTTATCTGTTTTGTTCCGCCAGAATATGTGGCTTTAAATACAAGATTAATAAGTCCATCTGCTTCATTATTGTTCCCATCGCTTGACGGATTTGTATCGGAAATAGTCGTATCTTTAGGAATAATAAACTGAACAAGACCGTCTGCGTTGTTTTTAGAAGGCTGCGTTTTTTGTGGATCGATATTGAAGAGTTTATTATAAGAAACTAATTCACAAGGTATTTGTTTGCTTCCTTCATAAGCAGCAAATGGAATATTAATAGTCGGTTTAAAATATGATTTATTGTTTACGCAAGCTATAACAACATAATCATTCTTAAGAACAACATTAACAGCATCTGCTTTTGGTTCTTTTTGCCATTGAGTTAACAATGACGTAAATTTCCAATTTGTGGCTCCATTATCTTCTATCAATCTAGTGGTCGTAGGACCGTGCCAATACCCATGAACAGTATCTTCCGAATCCCATGTTCCATAACCAGTAATAACTCCACTAGAATTAATAGATGGCCTGATTCCAGACGATGTTTCGCTAGTATCTCTTGTTATTTCGTAATTCTGTCCGATCTGTAAAAATGTCGATAATGAATCACTCACATATGGCATGGTACTTGGAGTAGGAGTATCCTGTGGTTTTCCCCAAGTTGATGGATAAGTCTTTCTAAAATCCTGATTGATTCTAGTCGTAGGTTTTTCAATTCGGTCGTCGCCAACATCCTGAATTGTTCCGAACTGCAATATTTTACCATCCTGATTGATAAATCCAAAATAATCAATGTCTACTTCAGATGGCATTTTTGCGTTTATAATTGGATATGCTGGACGAATGCCATGATAATCTATTTCGAACCGATACCCGTTATCTCTGTTTGCAACTAAGACTTCGCTAGGTTCTACTTTATATTTACGGACGTCAGAGCATCTAATAGTAATTTGTCCGGCGGCATTTTGATTATTAACGAGTTTTTCTGTTGTAAACTTAGAGACCGTTCCAACATAGTACTTGTCCCATTCATCGGCGAAAATAATCTGCGATTCATGATTACTTTCACTCAATAGAATTCCGCGAAGATGATCGAGTTTCTCGTAAAGGTCTTTATAGTTATATGCGTGAACGGCAAACGTGATAGAAATCTCATAATATCCTTCATGAGCTCCCTGAAAACGAGATCCAGGATTTAATCTAGTTGAATAATCGTAAATTGTATTGGAGAAGGTCTCCCGGCCTTCAACACGTATTGTGCGATAGCCGGGGACTTCGTCTTCCAATATTATGCCATTTAATGCCATGGCACAGACGGGATATGGTAAGCTATTAACTGTAGTTGGGATGTCAAACGTTGCGTGATCGTGTTGATATCCATAGTCCGCCTGCAATTTAGCAAACGTTTCAGATGGCGTTTGAGCTCCATCAACATTTATTAAATCACTCATGCAATTCCCGCCTTTCTGTTGTTAAAGTAATCAATTCGGTCCAGCTCATCCCTTGTAACTGTAGCAGTCGCTCTTGCAAACTGACGCTTATCGATATTGAGCGGGACGTTAATAGTCATTGGCTCATTTCTCATAGCCGAATTAATTTTGTCGTAAATTTTATTGATCGAATTGTCTATGGCCTGAGCTATTTTTTCGTCAAGATTCTCAACGTTTAGATTTGACGCGTTATAAGCAATGGAGCCGTTTGTCGCGAGGTCTAGAGACCGTTGTGTTCCAAACATAGAGTCGATAATAGACATGCCATTTTGAATTTCTGACATATCTATAACCGGTCTAATTGTAGGATCGGCAACAAAATCATCTTGTAAAATGCTCATGAATTTGTCATGAACAATCCCTCCAACGTCAACCACGCCAGACGCAACATCATCAGCAGCTGAAACAACCTTGTCTTTAAGGTTCGTTATACCAATAGCGAATCCTTCGCTGACATATCCGCCAATTTTAATAAATTCTTTTGATGGTGAACTAGAATTAAGAGTTCCATTTGCTTGATCAATGGCCGCTTGAGCCATTCTAGCAGCCGCTTGTTTTGCGATATAGGTATTTAAAGTAATTCCGCTAGCAAAACCCTCAACGCAATACCTGCCGGCGCCACTAAACGAGTTAGTACCGTATGCATAGTTTCTTATTTTATTTACGCATGCTTCAGCAATTCCACCGGCAGCCGATCTAGCACTTTCTTTCTTTTCTTCAAGACCAGTTTTAAAGTTCGTTATTAACGCACTAGCTTTATTCTTAAACTTGACTTTTTCCTCATCAATAGCTGTTATGCAGGCGTTTGTAACTTTCTTCATAGCGTTTGAAACTTCAACATCGCTATTCTTAAATTCATTAAGAAAATCTTCAAGCGACGTTTTGGCCAGCGTCGATAAACTTTCACTTAGCGATCCGAGATCGCCAGCGAGAGCTGCCAAACTTGCAAGTTCTTTAATGGCATCCGCCGTTTCCGAAATGGCACTATCATTTATTGTTCCAACGGAATTAGTATAAGCAGTCAGCGCCTCGCCAAGGGCTTTAAAAGATCCAACTAAATCGTTATAGAACGTGCCGCTGGTTATGCCAATAATATTGTCTCGAATATCAGAAGCATTTCTAGCAATGGTAGTAGCGGCAACCATAGCTTTATTTATTTCGCTATTGTTTATTGTTGTTCCGGATATGACATCATTAAAATCGACGATTCCTTTGCCAAAAGCTCTTAGCTGTTTTCCAAAATATTCCAAATTCTGATCGCCTGATAAAAACGCACCAATACCGCCAACTTTAGACATTGAGCTAGACATTTCTACTAATTTTGTTCCAGCCGCAACTGCATAATTTAAAGCCCCATGGTCGACACTAATCCCTTTTATAGAATCAGCAAAATCAGCAATGCCTTTACCAAATTTTGGAAGGCGTTTTCCTAATGCAGAAATGCTTTCGTCTCCAGCAAATACAGATCCAAGTCCTCCGATTTTATTTCCAATGCCATTTTGAATAGCTACAAGCAAATCTGCACATTTAGCAGCCGCTTCTACAGAATCTTCGTCTATACTAGAATTCTTTACAATATCGCTAAAATCTACAAGCCCTTTTGCAAGAACGGTTATTTGATTTCCAAAATCGTCAAGCCGTTTATCACCACTAAATCCCTGTGCAACACCGCCAGTTCTTTGTAAACTCTTTGACAATTCGACAAGTATAGTGGCCGCGTTAGCGCTGGCTTCGACAGCCTCTTCATCGATTCCGTCTCCTGAAGTTATTGACCTAGAATAAATTCGCATAGCATTTCCAAACAAAACAAGCTGTTTACCAAAATCATCCATGCGATTATCGCCAATTATTGTAGCTAACCATCCGCCAGTATTCGGCAAATCTTTAGCCAAAGCCGCCAGAGCACTAGCCGCGTTTGCGCTTGATGTAACAGCCTCTTCGTCAATCTTATTTGTTCCGGACACTGCATTTGAATATTTAGCCATATTTTCACCAAACGATACTAATTGGTCACCAAAATCGGCTATTCTGTTATCGCCAATGATCGTTGCCAACCATCCGCCTTCGTTTGGCAAATTCTTAGCTAATGTAGATAACGCATTTGCGGCATTAGCACTTGAATTAACAGCATCGACATCAATATTTCCGGAAACCGTATTTGAATACGCAACCATGGCTTCGCCAAATTGTTTTACTTGGTCCCCAAATGCTGCGAGATCGTTTCCTCCGGATAGCCACGAAGTTATTCCATTTACGAAATTAGCACTAGAAATATTGGATATAGCCGACGCCATATTCTTTGTTGATGTTACAACTCCTTCGTCGACACCTTTAGCCATATCGAAAAATGGGGCAGCTCGTTCTGCAAATTTTCCAAGCGATTCGCCAAACTGTGGAAGAGCATCACCAATATCATTTATTATAGTTACTGCGAAGCCAGATATAATTTTTCCAAACATAGCGCCTAATTCGTAGAAGATATCTCCTACTTTTTGCAACGCTTTTATACTAGCCCCTTCGCCAAATGCCCAATCAGTTAAAGCAACGATAGCATTAATAGCTGCCACAATAAGTATTAATCCTGCTAGAAATTCGCCAATATTGACTAAAGCCGAAATGGCCGCACCCGGCGGAACAATAGCAGCTATAGCCATTGCACCAACTAACGACACAAGCACAAGCGACATTGATGCGGCAGCGCCTAAAAGATTTTTCCAGTCATACTGAGCAAGATCTCTTAGCATCGCCCATATTCCGGCCATCACTGCCAATAATATTGTCATTGTTATAAACGAAGTTAATGCTTGTTCTAAACCAACATTCATAGAAGTAAGCAGTTTGACCATAGCTGCAAATATAATAAGAATTCCGCTCATTCCTATGACTGCCGTTTTTATGCCCTCAACTGGCGCTGATGCTAATTCTTTTAAAGCAAAGGCGATGGCGACTACCAATCCAGCAACCGTTAATAGCACGCCCATTTGTGCTAGCTTAGTCTTGTTTTGGCTTCCAGCCAAAGAGCCACCAATTATTCTCATAGTAATAGCAAGAACTATGAAAACGGCATTCATCGCATTAGCAGCGACTAATATACCGCCAAGAGGCATGTCAGCAAGTGCTTTCAAAGCACCAGCAACAACGACTATTATTCCTATTGTAGCTATTAGCGGTAGTAGTTTTGCCTTCTCTGTGTACATAGAACAAAATTCTAACAGCGCAATCATTGCAAGAAGCGACTTTACAACCCCCATTCCTTTATCGATCTGGGATTGATCAACGCTTCCTATAAGATACACAACTGCGGCTAACGCTGCTAACGCTATTGCAATTATAATCATTCCAGTTGCAAACTTCTTAAAGCCTCCTGATGCGTTAGAAATGAAAGACAAAGCTTCCAATAAAGCAAACAACTTTAAGCATTCGCTAATGAAACGAAGTCCTTTTGTTACATCTTCGGCCGGGATCCCAGACAATAGTTTTACTACGCCTACTAAAATAGCAATTGCTATCGCTATTTTGAGTAATCCGGAACCAAATTTGCTTATTCCTTTGCCGGATAAAGAAGACGCTGCCATAACGACAGCTAAAGCAATTAATAACTTTGTAACATCAATTGATCCTTTTAAGGATTCTATTATTGACTTGTAGTCTATTGATGCTATTTCTTTCAATTCGGGCATGCATTTCTTAAGAATAAACACAAGAGCAAGCAGCCCTATGACTGACGGAACTCCAATTTGCCCTATGCCAACAGCCAAAACCGCCAGTCCGGCCATTACTTCAAATAACTGCTTAACAGTATATTCAAGTGTTTTTGGATCAACGTTAGAAATTTCGACTAAAGATTTTATAACTTGCCCAAGAGCCCAGACAAAAGCGGCAAATGCTAAAATGCTAACAGCGCCTTTTAAAGTTCCAGCAAACTTAGAAATAAGAACAGCTATTCCGCCGACAACCAATGCTAATTCTGCAATTATTGCAATTCTTCCTTGCAGCCCATTCATATCGACGTACTCTAAAGCTTTTAACGCTCCAACAAGTATCAACACTCCAGCTGCAAGACCAATCATTGCCATTCCAACACCGGCCATATCCGCATTTTTAAATATACCCCAATCCAGCTTTTCGATAAGAAGCAATACCCCGGCCATAGCAGCAAATATAATCATTACTCTGATCATAACTCGAGCGGCGTCTTCTAATTTGTCTTGGTCAAGCATAGTTAATGCGGCAAGCGCAGCACATATAATAAATATAGCAGCTGCGACTTCCATTATTTTTGTTTTGTGGTACTTTATTGCTGAGAAATTCTGGATAGTAGTTTTTATGGTGTCGAGCATGCTGCTAAGATTAAACGCTGCCCCGCTCATATTACCGACTAGCCTATTAATGTTATCAAGTAAACCAAGAAGCATAACAATAAAAGCTAATGCAGCTACCTGACCAGGAGTTATTGAACCGGCGAACTCTTTTATTTTTTCGATTAATGGACCCAATCCATCAGCAGCTTTTTTGCCGGCTTCTTTAATCTTCTCTAATGCATCAGCAAAGCCTTTCGCTTTGGCAAAAGTTTCAAATCTTTCTTTTAAGTCTTCGAATAGCTTTTTAATACCTTCTAATTTACTTCTGAAAAACTCTAATTTATCTTCGCTATTCCAAAACTCCGTTAAAAATTCAGAGACACCCTGTAAGGCATCGCTAACGATTTTTTTTAAATTTCCAAATCCAGTAGATAGTGCTGAGAAAAAACCATTTGAAAACGCGCCTTTTATTTTTTCTGATACTTTTGAAAACGCGGAACTAATGGTCTGAACAATAGCTAATTTACTTATTTTTTCTCCAAGGGTTTCAAAACTGTCCCCAATTCTTTCAACTTTTGACGTCTTAAACCCTTCGAAATTCTTAAGAGAATCCCATACAGAAGACAAAATCTCAGAAGCTTTGGAAAGTAAAGGTGAAGCCCATTCTCCAACTTTTTGTGCTGCGGAACTAAGTGTTTCAATGGCTCCTTGAACCAATGGAAGATCTTTTATAGATCCTATAAACGCTCCTACTTTTTTAGTGGCATCTTTAAGCCAACGCAAAAAGTTAGCAAGAGAATCGGCCGCCGCATCAATAACCCCAGCAAATCCTTCCATCTTTGGAAGCTTTATTTTAGTCTTTGATATTTTTGAAAAGAATCCCGATATTTTACCAACCAGTTTTACAACAGAAGAGCTTATAGCCGATTTTATCTCTGACAAAACGGATAATAGATTCTGAACGCCCTTCATGTTCTTGGAAGAAGCAAAAGCATCTTTTATTGCATCTCGGAATCCTAAGATATAATCTCTTACATCCGCAATGACGGATCCAAAAAACGCAACTGTATTCTTAAATGCTTCCGTTTCTTTTATTGCATCAGCAACGCCCTTGACGAAATCTATAACTGCGGAAATAATTTCAAATATTTTTCCTACAACGGTTGCAATTATCTTAATTATTGACCATCCAATATTGATAACGAAGCCTAAGATTTTTAATCCGCCTTTAAGAAGAGCAAAAAATGCTTTTGAAATATAATAAATTCCGCTTTGAGCCCCTTCGCTAATCGTTAAAGATTCTGCAAAGGCTTTAAATTTTTCTGTTAATTCTCGTAATCTGTTTGCTGTTAATGGCGGAAATAGTTCGGAAAAAGCTTCTTTTATTGGCGCCAAAAGACTAGAGATATATTCAAGAACCGTCCCAAACGCATCGAGAAGTTCCATACGCCCGTCGAATCCGTCATCAAAAGACCGCCATCCTTCAAAGGCTTCCTGAATAGTGCCAATAGGACCAACAAAAACATCATATAAAGAGTTAGCAACATTAGTCCAAAGTTCTTTGGCTTCTTCGTAGTTACCGAATATTGTTTTATAAATGTTCATCCATCCGGTACTTGCCGCGTCTTTAACAGAATCTATAGCTTCCTGGAAAGTTTTAGCCTCCTGGGATAATCTAAAAGCTTTCTCACCCATAGCAAATCCTTCTATAGTGAGAGCTTTGAACTGTTCTTTTAATTTGTCTACCGTTACTCCAGTATCTTTAGATAATTCATCAAAATTTAAAACGCCTTCTCGATAGTCGTCTATTAACTGCAACACATCAGTAGTTGTGTCCATGGACATTAAATCCTGAGCGCGCTTCAATTCTTCAGTAAAATCGCCAAATACCGACAAGGCTTTATTCATGACTTCAACATCAAGCCATTTTTGTTTTAGACCTTCTGTAAAGTTTGATGAACTTACTTCGACTGCGTTTTTGCCAAACGTTTCATAAACGCCATTTCCCAGATCTTTAAGCTTACCAGCTTCTACAGCAGCCTGAATGAGAATGTTTTTAAACTGTTCTGTATCCATTCTAGCTGTCTGAATCCATCTCCAGTTCTGAAGATTCATGTATCCAGCGCCCATAGCTTTAGAAAAGCCATCCATGGCGTGACTAGCGGCTTCTACGCCGGCACCAGCTAAACCAGCGGCGTTAGCAATACCGATCATTGATGTAATAGCTTGTTCCAATTCAATGCCGTTTGAAGTAAAACGACCAATATTAGTGGTCATGTCGGTTAAATTATACGAAGTTTCATCGGTAAACCAATTAAGTTTATCCATTTGGTCTTCGATATATTCGATATCTTTTCCGGTCGCTGCTAATATTGTCTGAATCGAATGGGTATATTCATCGTATTTTGAAAATCCAAGACCAATATTGTCAAAAGTCAACATATTGACAGTCTGCATTAAGTTGTGAACCAAACCCAATGCGCTATCAGTAAGTCTCCTAAGTACTTGATCGCCTATTGTGCCGAGAACAGAGAATTTATTAGTAACGGCATCTAAGGCCTCAGACATTCCAGACATAGAAAATGAATCGCTCGCAGCCTCTATGGCTGAAATGTCTTTAGTTGTTTTGCTAAAATCTAATGCCTTTTTAAGTTTTTCAAGCGTTGTCATACTTTGTTCAACGCCATCTTCAAACTGAGCATTATCAAATCGCATTTCAACTACGCGTTGTTCAACAGCCGTAGTGCTCATAATTTAATAATCTCCTTCCATGCTGCACTTGAAATGTCATCGAATATCGGACGTATTGCTGGATTAATATAGTCACGACCTTGAACGTACCCTCCATTTCTAGTTCCGTGACCGTATTGAAGTATTACGGCGATCGGAACGCCGTCGACAATATTGGAATTTGTCCAGATTATAGAACATTCACCATTGCCCTCTACGATCTCATACCCCCAGGACGTTGATGTTTTTCCAGTATCTTTAGGAGTGGCTTCGCGCAACGCCATAACTCCTTTTTCTCCATAAAATTTTAATATGTCTATATATGGCTTATTAGTAGAATTTTTCTTTAAAAATTTTGTGGTCTTTAAAAAGGAACCTTTATGTGAAATAGAGATCATGATTGCTTATCATCCTCGAGTTCCAAGGCGTTTTCTACGAGCATTATTTAGTGCCCTATTTCTACTAATAATACTTTGAGGACTCACTGCCTTATTATTAGTAGACGTTTTAATTTCGCATACGCGAATTAGCGTAAGTAATCGATTTAAATGCCATTTTTGAAACTCAACTGGTATGTTGTAATTTATCATTAAGAAATATATCAATTCGGATGTGATCTTATCTCTGGATCTACCTTTAGGCGAATTGCTATCGGAATAAATAACCGTTGCGGTCATTGGATCACCGATGTAATCTATAACCTGTTTCAAAAGAGAAGGTGTATGACATATTACTAAATAGGCGTCATCAGATGCTCGAGGAGCCATTGTCATACATTTAATGTAATCCATCAGCTCCTCGTTCGTAATATTTTTAATGTTCTCAAGAAAAGATTTATGCCATTTCGACTCCCATTTTGAAATTGAAACCAAAGAATGCTCTAAAGTTAAAGTCTGAGCTTTACAAAATATGAACTCTTCCTTTTCTGGGTTCCATAATCTATTATTTTCTGGAATAGACAATTGTAATGGCATATCAAACACTCCTTATTATTTTTCAATAACTTCAAATTTAGGAGCCATTTCTTTTTCGACAACAGACTTCAGATCAGAAGGAATAATCGCATTTACAAAATCGGTAGCTGCTTTAGCGTCCGTAGCCAGTTCCATATAAAGAATGTCATAGGCGTTAGTCTGCGAAAATGCCTCCGAAATTTCTTTAGACTTGATAAATCTGCGCCCATCATCGGAGATCTCGCCGTAGCTCTTTAACAAAAGTTCTTTAAAAACTTTAATGATCTTTGTAGCATCTTTGGCGTCGATAATCTTCTGAAGCATAGTAGAAAGACCGCCCTCATAGGAACCTTCCATGTCGGTGATTTCGGACTTATTCAAGTTGAAGTGGAACGTTTCTTTTCTTTCAACATCATTAAAATCTTTATAAGTAATAGTTCTTGTGTACATAATAAACTCCTTTCATTAATTAAAGGGCCGCCACCTATAAGCAACGGCCCATTTTGATCACATTATTCGTTATCGGTTCCATTAAGGATCGCAATGACTCTATCCGGAGTAGGAAGGCTCGCAACCGTGGCTTCCTGAGCGGAAATATTGTTCTGAGCATCGGCTTCAACGGCATCTTTTCCGTAAAGAACATCTTCAAGTTTCGCGAGTTTGTCGGCATCGACTTTCGTAGAATTGATCTTCATATAAGAAGTCGGTTTATAACCGGTAACAGCAACAGGAGTAGTTGTGAATTCCCAAGAGAAAGTGATCGCATCCGGAGAATCATTAACTGTATTATACGCTCTTTCAGATGGAGACGCTGTTGCGTTCCATACGAGATGAATATAATAACCGTGGTCATTCTTCTGCGTATCATTTCCGATAATGGTCTTATAGCTAAGGCCGAACGGAGTACGATTCTGCTGGCCGATAACAACACCCTCGACCGGCTCTGCGGATCCGTCGCAAGCTTCGAACTCGTCCGGGTAAGTATACGCTTCGATAGTTCCGCCGAACTCTTCTGCTGATCTCATTTCAAGATACTTAATATTATCGGCATACAGCGATGTGGATTCCGCGCCAGACGGACTTTCAGTAACAGCAGTAAGGCCGTTCCATGCGGCCCCTTCCGGATAAGCGCCCGACGAATTCTGCGGATAAAGCACACCATTGGACACACCAGTCTCATAAATTCGATCACCAGTCTGATCCCATACAAGTTTAGACATAATTATACCTCATTAAAAATACAAAACATAAACTTCGTGATTTAAGTTGTCTTTTACAAAATGATTCGAATAGTGAATCATCGAAAACTCATTTAATAAATCCTCGCCATAAGTTTCATCCGGGTCATCCGTTATTACAATAAGCTGGTAAGCTCTTGTGAAATTATAAGGTTTATTATTAGCAAATTTTACATTTCCGGCGTATCTTTCATATATTATGCAAGGATATTTTAACTTAACAGACTCAGGAGGTTGATAGTATACATTTGTAGATCCGAGAATGTTTTCTAATTTCTCTTGCAGTTCAAGCCTGCGGGCCATTATACACACCTCCAATTGTCATGATAAGTCGTGGATAGGCAACCGTTATGTTATTCACTTTCCAGGTCGCGCCCATCCATTTGACATATCGAATTTCATGAAAGTGCTGGTAAGCATATGGATCGGCCAGTATGGATATCTCGTTGTTAATGGTCAAATCATCATTAACTTTATCTCCCGGCTCAAATCGCTTAGAAATTCGAGTAGCATCCCCATAATACATTCGTTCTATAGGAGGTTTCGATTTCCAAACCCCCTGCACGTTTTCTCCGGTTGAAATATAACCAACCGGTCCATAAAACTTAGCCATTATGCACTCCTAAAATCAGTTACCAGAGCTCTCCTCTTCGGACGAAGAAGCAGCTGCCTTTGTAACAACGATCGCAGAATACGGCTTAATAAGAGCACCAGAGATTCTGGTTTCCATAAGATACTTCTGCTGGTTGTAATCGATATCGAAATCGTCAAAGGTGTTGATCTGGCCGCCCTTGTCAGCGCCAACAGTGTAGTCGGACAGGTTGACAATAACACCAATAAGATCTTCGCCATTGATCTGCTGATTTTCCATAACTTCAACAGTAACGATCTTGGAAACACGGAGCTTGGTAGCAAGCTCAGCTTCCGTCTTATACAGAGTGTGTCCGATATCGTCTTCGAGAAGGAGCATATCAGTAAGAACATCCTCAGTAGTAAAGAAGATCGGATTTCCGGATCCCTTATAATCTTTACGAGAACGAATGATCTCGTTGATCATCTGCTTGGTTGTAGCATTAGCAGCGAGATGCTTCTTGATCGTGAACAGATCGACATCCGAAGCGATCGGACGAATATGATCAGCACTGATATGATCGTCAGAAGAGGTAAGTCTTCCGTCGCCGATAAGGATCGCTCTAGCAATTTCCTCATCGAGCATCATGCGCATTTCTTTACGGATCCACGCAACAACATCGAAATCGGTAATATCAATAATGTCATCGCGATCCATTTTCTGTTTCTTATAGATCGTCTGCGGATCGGTCGTTCTCTTAAGCAGCGTGAAGACTTCTTCTTTCTTCATTTTGCCCTTAAGATAACCCAGTGCACGTGCTTCTTCGGCAGTAATATTCGCAAAACGCGATTTAATACGGCTAAACGGTGTGTGATGTACTCCATTCATCACGACCGACACCCAGTCCATATTCCGCTGAATGAATGTCGGAACATTTTCCAGGTTTTTGTAATCCGGGAACAGATAATCGATGTTCTGGATACCAAAAGTCGGGCCGTATCCCGGTGCATGATCGTTTTCGGTATCGCCACTCATAGTCGAGTGCATAAGTTCGACACCGTAACCATCTGTGTAATCAAGGATCGCTTCTTTAAGCGAACCGGTTCTCTGTGCATTTTTAAAGATCGCCTGCATATCGGCATGGCTAAGATAATCATTCTGCCGAGTATCATTATCAAACACGTTATGTTTCATATTTTCATCCTCATCTTCATCATATTCATCATCTTCATCGTCTTCGTCATCATCGTCATAGTCCATATCTTCAAGGGCTTCTCCAAGAAGTCTATTAACCGCGGCTTTCTGACGATCATCGAGCCCTTCATAAATATCTCTTACTTCATCAAGGCTCATTTCTTCATCATTGCCCATTTCTTCTTCTCCTTCTTCTTCCGAATCTTCGGAATGTGCTAAAGTCGGCGCCTCGCCGCAACTATAAATCATAGCTTCGCCTTCGGTATCTTTATGCTCGAGAACGGCATCAATAAAAGCTCCAGGATTAGCTCCAGCAAGAACAAGACTTACTTCTCTTATTGCGCCATGAATAACATCAGCGCCATTCTGCGTAAGTTTATTTGCGTAGATCGACAGCGACATAATATCTCCATGCTGTACAATCTTCTTTGCTTCCTGTCCATTATCAGTGTCATTAAACGAGCAATACGCATATACCCCCTCGTTTCTATTTTCAAGGAGCGCATGCCCCAAAACATTAAGAGGATCGTTATGCTGATGATTCCATACAAGCGGAACTATCTGGCCGTCATTATCTTTAAATGCGTCTTTACGAATTATTCTTCCGTCTCCGCATTTAAGATCGTTTCTAGTGGCCCATCCACTGAAATCATACTTCATTTTGATTTTTCTCCTTACTTTTTAGCAACTTTTCTAGCTTTTCAATTCTTTCATCAAGATCGCCAACCAGTTCAATGATCGTATCATCGTCTAGCGTTGGCATTGGTTCTTCCTCGTATGTCTCCATCCCTTGATTCTCCGGAATTTCTTCTGGTGGCATCTGATCCGGCTGATCATAAGATCCAGAAGCCTCCACTGGAGGATAACCCATCATTTCGGCATCGGATTGATTGAGATTCTTATTTCGAAGCTCATTAGCTCTGGGATCGTCGGACGGTTTCCATCCAATAACCGCACGAATTTCGTTAGAGGAAGCAATCTCATTACGAGTAAATTTATCAGCTATTTCGGCAATTTGGCTAACAGGAACAAGACCAAACGGATCTCTAAAATACTTTATTGCTTGCCCCCTTGTTCTCGCATTCTTTGTTAAGAACTTTCTCATCATTTCTTCACAAATGGCATTAAGAATGGGGTTAATTGTATGGTTATAGTAATTCAAAAGTTCCTTCTCATCAGCCGTTCCTTCTACTATACTTTTTGTTAAGCCAAGCTGGTTATATAGCATGTCTGTTAAATCTTTGGTTTGTTGCCAAAGATTATTTTCAACCGGCCTATTAAGCTGAGTAATTCTTTCAGTTCCGTCAGCATATGCAATACCATATTTACTTCCAACCAGCTGCGCTTCAATTTCTTTTCTACGCTTTTCTGCTTGTTGGCGCTTAAGATCGGTATTAGTAACGTACGGTAACTGAATGATGAGATCCAATTTCCCGGATGTATTATTACTATTTAAAATATCAAGCTGATTTAATGTTCTAATAAGTCGCTTAAGAGTTGAATTAGGTTCGTTCATAACTGCGTAGAACGGATTTTCAATAATTGCAACAACCTTTTTAGGTAATACAATTTCTTTTTTCTGACCAGTCCGTTCATCATATAGCAGCAGTTTTACATGTTCTGGATACCATGCTATAATTTTTCCAGTTCGCATGGATCCAATATCAAAGCTTCCGTTAAGAATTGGATTGATGTTCGTAGACGTTGGGACAACCGCCACAACGCCTTCGTCAAACATAGACATAACAATATCTTTAATAAACGATCGCCCTGTTTGGTCAATATTAGCTTCCAAAGTCAAACAATTGTTAAGTCCAGACGGTATTTCTTCAACAAATCGGCCATTGTCGTCTACTTGAACGTGCTTTATATCTATTCCTGAGACGTCGTTTGCTAATCTGTTATATACGGCAGTGACTACAGATCGTTCATTTCCTCTGGAGAATCTAGGCCGATCCGGACGATAGCTAGTGCTATATCCATATTCAACAATGGGAGTCGGATCTCGGCCCATGAAAGCATTCCAGGCATGTTGCAGCCTATTTCCAAATGATGGCATATTTGTCCTTTCACTGGCTCCTTTCATATACAATAGCTAGTTATCCTTTTCTATTTAGTAAATTCTTTATAAAAGTTTTGGCTTTATATTTAGCATTATAAGCTTTGACTTTTCGAGTAGTTTTTCTTTCGGCTCTTTTTTTTGCTTCATTAGTTCCAGTTACATTATACCGGGACCCAGACGCCAATGCTATTTTGTCATTTCGAGTTATGCCTTTATTCACAAGCCGCTTTTTGGGATCTTTTTTTTGAATTTTCTTTATTATTTCTTTTGACATAGGGCTCAGCCTATCTGCTGACGAATTTGTATAATCGACGGCTCGATTATAGGCCGATTGAAGTCGATCTAGTTTAGCATCGTCCCGGTCTTTTGGCGCTTTATATAGTTCTTCCCATATAGAATCTGCTATTGCATCTTCTCTACGCGCGTTGATTTCGAAATTCCTAGCGGCCGATTCTAATTTTTTACGTTTTCCCCAACGCATATTTTTAACGCCATAGTGGTAAAGTTCTTCTTTCCAAGGAATCATTACTTTTTCTTACCTTTTTCTTACTTTATACTTAGTTCCCTTAATAGTATACGAAGTTTGATCAATATTCCTGGTCCGTCCTTTTTTATCGGTATAAGAGGTGCTATACTTTCCTCCATATTTATTTCTCTCGCTATAAGCTGAAGCGAGCGAAAATAAAGCTGCATATGGCACAGAAAAAAGCAAAGAATTAGCAATTATGTTTCCTCTAGCCGATTTGCTCATTTGAAGAAAATCGCTTTTAGAAATCTCATATCCTTGCTTTTTAGCAGCTTTTAATACTTTATCGACCGCGGCATCTTGATCCTTAATCTTTTTCTGATTTTCTTTCGCTTTTTGCGCATATTTATCGGACTTAGATTTTAACTTTTCAAACTTTTTATCGTTTCCTTTAGACTTTGCTATAGCTGACTTTGCCCGATACTCATCCGATTTATTATCGTTTTCCATATACTTAGAAAACTCATTAACACGGGCTCTATTGGTTTTATTAAGAGCTTTCCTATAAGCGTTAGCCCCATATACGGTTGTTCCGCGTTCAGAAGCAGACTCTGCCTTATCTAAACTTTTTCTCCATCCAGCTTTCTTTTCAGAAGCAGAATGTTTTTCAGAGTCCAACGGATATGGCGGACCATTTTGATGCCCCCATTTCTGGCCTAAAATTCCATGGTGATAAAGTTCACCATATAATTCTTCTCTCCAAGGTTCCATCACTTTCTTTTATCCTTTTCCTTATTGGAATTGTTTTTATTAGACTGGCCATTTTCTGTTTTTGATCCTCGAATAACAAACCCGATATTATAAGTTCTAGAATCTGTAGATTTAGAATTATTATTGTTATTATTGTTGTCGTTATTCTTATTTTTCTTGTTCTTCTTGCCTCCAGAATCGCCGCCTTTCTTTTTGTCGTCTTTAGAATTTTCGCCAATAAGCGGAAGTCGATCGTCTTTATCGGCGTTGACATTATAAATATTAGCGACTGTATTATAGGCGCGTATGCCAGAGTCTAAATATCCAAGAACCATGTCGGTATATACTTTTCCGGTATTAAGTTTTCTAACGTTTTCATCTCGAAGATTGTTTTCAAGATTTAGGCGTTCTCTGGCATTCTTTAGTTCGTCATTAGTTAAATCGCCCATGTGCTTACGTAACCATTTGGGATCTCTCATTTTGTAATGACGTTCTTTCTCAAACTTTTCTCGCCTTACTTGTTCTTTTTTTTCTTCGCGAGCCGTTTTCTTTTCGATATGTTTTTCCTTACGTTCCGCCGCTTTTACTTTAGCAGCAGCTTTTCGCCGTCTATGACTTTCTCTGGCTTTGTCGGCAATCTCTTTTATTTTTTTCTTTGCATCATCTTTCCGACCAGAGTCTTTTTGCCTAGACAACGGATACGGAGGTCCATTTTGTACGCCCCATTTTTGGCCTTCTATTCCATGATGAATAAGTTCATTAATTAAGGGTTCCATAAATAAAACTCCCATTATTTTTTTCGTCTTAAAATTTTATTAACTAAAGCATATCCTCTATTGTAAGCTTTGCTTTTTCCGTTATTCTCTGTTTTATTAGAAGATCCGGACGTTTTCGATTTCTTTGATGAAGCGTTTTTATAGACGTTCTCTTTGAACTCTTTAGCCTTACGTTCGGAATATTCTTTAGATGTTTCTCCGGATGTTGCATAATTTCCAGGGTTAATATCGCGCCCTTTCATATGATAATTGACCATAGACTGGACATCATAATAATCTCGGCCAAGATGCTCTTGACGTTCCTTACCGTTTCCGTATTTTCCCTGGACCGTCTGTTGAGCCATAGCCTCTATCTGACGGTATCGAGCTTCTGCTGCTCGGCCTTCGGCGGCGGTCATTTCTCCATACTTGTGATGGCGCCATCTCATTCCTTTAATACCATAGTGGTAAAGTTCACTATTGTTTATCACCCACATAATACATACCCAAATTATGAAAGCACTCGCTTCACATACAAAGCGCCTCTTTTTTTAGTAGAAACTTTCTTAGTTCCAGAAGATCTAAATTTTCGATCTTTTTGCCGTTCTTTTCCACTAGCATATCCGGCATTTGATCCAGATTTTTCTCTTCGATATAGGCCTTTTCCTTTCGTTGAATCGGATGAGCTATAATCAAATCGTTTTACTCTAGAACCAGGTCGGCCGTTTTCTATAGCTCTAGCTGTTGTTTCGTGCGCATACGCCTTTCTATTTTCTTGCTTAGCATAATTAACACTTTTTCTATCAAAGTCTCGTCCATACGTAGCTTCCATGGCGCCATATACTCGATCGTTGTATGCTTGCTCTCTATGAGCATTCGCCAGTGCCGACTTATGATTCTTCCACTTCATGCCACGAACACCATAATGGTAAAGTTCTTCTCTCCAAGGTTCCATTTTGATTTTTCTCCATTAAAACGCGTCTTTGTTAACCTTGTAGGCAACATACGCGTCCATCATTGCAGCCACGTTGTCAATCTTCTGATCATGGCGTTTCTTTAGTAGTTTTCTGTTCCCGTTTGTATCCTCAAGAGTTATGCAGTTTCCCATCGCAAAAGTCATAAGTTCTTGATCGAACAAAAGCATTCTCTCGGATGCCAACTTCTTTAATTCACCAAGTGGAACGGATTCCGTCTTAACACCCTGAATTACTTTCTCAAGACCATACGGACCGTTTTCAAGTTCCCATCTCTGAACAAACTCTTTTGCATTATACGGGTCAAAACCAAAGCAACGAACATCATACTCGTTCTCGTCCTTGTATCTGGTGATATCCTCGAATACAACCATCATGTCGAGAACAGTGCCGTCTAAAACGACGAGACTATCTTCTCGTATGAATTCGTTATACTTGTCGTGCATTGAAGCCGGAAGTCGATCGTAAGTTAATCTGGAAATGTAGCTTCGAGTCTTAATCCCGTAGCATCCGTTCGAAAGCGGGAATAGAAAAGTAAACGCACAGAAGTCATCGCCCTGCGAAAGGTCTGCGCCAAGAGCGCAAGGCATCTTCCAAAAGTTTCGTCTTCTGTGTGGAAGAGTTTCATCATAAGTAAAGAAATATGTGTAACCCTCCATTGGAATGCCAAATCTCTTGGCAATAATATCGTTTCTAGCGGCCGGAGCATTTTCCGCTCGCTCTACGTCTCTGGCGTACGTCTCGTATGACACGGTTCGTCCAATGTTCGGGTTGGCTTTGATCCACAGCTCTGGTTCAGCTACTTCTTTTATGTCATCGAGACGATACCACCAGATAGAAACATTCTCGGCACGATATTCGCCATGAAGGATCTTGTCGAGCTCAATCTTAATATCATCACCGCTACCGTTTCGAACCGTTCCTTCAGAACTCATCGCAATTATGAGATAGTCATCGACCTTGGAAGCTCCTTGCTCGAGAGCTCCTATGACATCTTCTCGTATGTCTCCGGAAAGCCATTCGTCAACGGTTGAATATTTATTTTGAAGTCCTTGAAGTTTGTCAATGCTCATCGGACGAACTTCAAGTAGTGAGTTGGTTAGGAAGTTTTCGATTCCTTTTTTAGTCGCGGCAAGCTTTTGCCGTTTGGCTCGCGAGCCTGTTGTATTTTGAAGAGATCCTTCTGTCAAAAACTTTAACAACGGGCCTCTGGCTCGAACGAGAGCAGTTCGGAGAGGCGACAGCATCTCTTCGGCCTGCTTCATCGTCGGAGCTGTAGTCACTTGATGTGTTGTGCTTACGTCTTCGATCAATCCGTATCCTTGATGCGATGCGCCATACATGGTTTTTGCAGCACCTCGAGCAACTATCAAGTACTGTTTATTAATCAAACGCTTCTTGATTCTTTTAAGGACATAATGCCCTCCGGGGCCGTCTCGATTTGGTTCCCAAACTTCTTTTTCTATAAAGTAGTACCAACCATAAATCTCTTCGCCCCATAACTTAAAAGAATCAAGAAGATACATATCAGAACCGTCAGTCAATGTGAGCTCATTCTCACAAAATTTGATCCAACCTTCTACTGCTTGATCATCGTAGTAAAAGTTTGGATCATAGATAAGCTGATCTATTCGGTTCATTTCCAGGGAAATTTTTTCATTAATCGCGATTTGGCCTCTAATTACGGCGTCCCTGAATATGCCGTAATATTTCGGCACCGCCGTGTTTGATAACATTTATTTATCCTTTTTTATCTTTAAGTAATCCTATAACTTTTTGATTTGTGGATATTAGATCTTCTAGTTTGTGTCGGTTTCGATCGTGAAAATTTATCATTTCATCTCTTTCACTTCTAGATATCTCTCTATTTCTATATCGTTCTTTTGCGTATGAAATTCTACCATCAATAAACTGAATAGAATTTTCGGCATCTTTAATAGATCTCTCTCGTTTAGCAATAGCCGCGGAAATATCTCCTTTAAAAGCTTTTATTTCTTTTTTAAGGCCGTCTTGCATGCGTCCTCTAGCGTAATCAAAGTTTGCTTTTAAAAGAAGTTTATCTCTTCTATTAATATACTTAGCATTTTTACTGTACTGGATCCGATCTTTTATCGTAACCCGACTGTTGTTTTTTCTCGGATCTATCTAAACTTTTTCTCCATCCGGCCTTCTTTTCTGAAACAGAATGATCGGACGAGTCGAGAGGATACGGTGGACCATTTTGAATACCCCATTTTTGACCTAAAATTCCATGATGCATTAAAAATTGTTCACGCCAGGCTTCCATCTTAGTATCCTCCAATGTTATCGATCATGATGTTAATACGCCAATCGTATTCAGAGAGCTGCTTCTCAATTGACGTGACTACAAAACTATTTGCTGGCGGATCGAACATCAGACGAACCCGCAAATATGTTGCGGTCTTGCAAAGCTCAAGAAGATTCGGATCATCAAGAAAGTCATCCCAAACTTCGTCTTTGCTGGTTATTTTGAAACCACTTTCCGGACCAACACCGAGCTCAGTGAGAACCGAAATAGCAGAATTGATGTGCATTATCAGCTGCTGATCAAACACTTCGTATTCTTCGGGCAGCCCTAATGCTAATTTAATACTTGTTAAGATGCTGTCTTCCATTGATCTATCTCCATGGGCAGGTATCGTTAGGCGTTCGCTCCGGATTCAGTTTCGGGATAAGCGAATAGTCGCCATAGTGTATTGCGTTATGTGTATTAATAGTTGTGGTGATCAGATACTCTGGGTTTAGAACAAAATCGGATCTATCAATAATGTCCGCCTTTGTAATTGGGTTCATATGATGAATTATTATTCGTCCGTGTATGGAATAATCTGGATGAGCCAAGTCGCACCCTTCGTCTCGAATAATTATAGAGTCTCTAAGTCTGGACCACTCATCCGAGTGGTAAAGAACCTGGTTCAAATATCTGTTAAACCCAAAAGTTTCTTCGCCAACAACGCCATTAAGTGCTAAGTATTCAAATCTCTCTTTAAAAGTGGATAGAGCAATGAGCTCAGAATATGTTCTAATCATAGATTTCTTCTTCGCTAGCCGCATCGCTACGATAACTCTTAAATGCGGATATCGCTTCTTCGTACATGCGCTGCATGTCTTGCTGCGCTCGTAAAGCTTCGGTCTTCGCCTCAAGAAGTTCCTTCTGTTTTTCCATGATCTTCTTCTCGAGCTGATCTTTTGTCGATCCGAGCTTCAAAAAGTGCGTAGTTTCCTGCGAAGTAGCTGTTCCTTCCTTCAAACGACGCTCTACAAGATCGTAAGCGAGCGCTACAAGGTAGGCTTCTCTTGATTCTGGCGTCAGTTTTGGCCGTAGACGCGGCTCCTCATCTAGTTCGAAGTCCGTTTCTATTACCTTTTTACTTGTTCGTGCCATCTTTGTTCTCCTTTTCATTGTGTTTGCTTATGCTTTTAATAGAAACTCCAGCCCTTTTTATAGCTTTTTGCAAAGCGATTGTATGAGAAAGGAGGCCAGGCTGCGCGTTGCCTTAGAAAAAAGCATACAATAAATATAATCAGTGCCGGAGCCTCTAGTAAGAGCACAAACTAGGGTGCAAAACACCCCCAAAATATAACCCCCGGAGAATTTTTCAAG
>Ga0326513_10000128_pt1 | contig 59159 bp, 56 predicted proteins | sample 2_2465_0518_D_FD_203654 | JGI IMG/M metagenome (GOLD analysis project Ga0326513, IMG submission 203654) | Bovine rumen microbial communities from UC Davis, California, United States - 2_2465_0518 | ecosystem: Host-associated > Mammals > Digestive system > Stomach > Rumen | place: USA... | reverse complement strand
GATTTAGATAAAATACAAGAGCCAGATATTGAATCTGAAGATTTTTCAAATAATCAGGATAGTCAGGGAAATGGAGAATCTGGTGAGGGTTCAGGGGAAAGTAAAGATTCTGAAAATCAACCATCCGGTGGTTCGAGTGGAGAACAAATGAATGGCGGAAATTCCTCACCTATAGATAATAATAGGTCAGATAAACAAGGGGAAAAAGATTCAGGACAAGGAAATCAGAATGGTCAAGGAAATAAGAATGATGAAAATAGTGATGGGTCTGATAATGGTGGGTCTGAAGATTCTGATGATTTAGGTGATGAAGGTGGGGAAAATAGTAGTAACGAAAAAGGAAAACAGGGAAATTCAAAAGATATAGAAGGTTCTGAACAAGATAGTGGGGAATCTGATGGTTCAGATGGACAGCAAGGTGACCAAAATCAAGGACAGAGTGGAAATCAAAATAATGGAAAAGGCAATAAAGGAGGAAGTGAGCAGGATGGTGAAGATGGTTCTGAAAATTCATCATCTGAAGGACAAGATTCTGATTCCTCAAATAACTCAAATTCTCAAAATGGACAGGGTGGTAAAGGGAAGCAAAGTAGTGAAAGTTCTGATGAAGATAGTGAAAATACACAACAAGGGGAAGATTCAGAAGGAGAAGGTTCTGATAGGTTAGATGGATGGGATGATGAGGAAGATGATTATGGAGACTCTGAAAGCGAGCTTGAGAAAGCCTTAAAGAAAGCAGAAGAATCTCTTTCAGATTTAGAGAAAAAAGAAAGACAAAAACTTGAAAAAGAGGAAGAAAGTAGTCAAAAACAACAACAAACACCTAAACAATTATCTGATGTTGAAAAGAAAGCAGCAAAGGATTTAATTGAGGATGCGATTCGTTCTGCAAAAGATAAGGGTGATGAAAGTAATGTAGAAGAGATGAATGATTTATTATCAAAACTTGATGCTCAAACTCTTACTTCTATGGTAAATACCCGTGGGAAGGGAGATTGGAAACATCAGTTAGATAAGATTTTTGACCAAGCTACCGGAATCGAAATCTCTATAAATCCTAATCTTGTAAATAAACGTATTGAAGATGCACCTCCTGGAAGAGAAGATGATAGTAATCAAATTACAAATATAGCTGTACTGATAGACCAGTCAGGGTCTATGGGTTCACATAAATTTAAAACTGCTATATCTCATGTAGATACTATGCTATCTGTAAGAAAATTAGGAAATGTGAATTTCCATATTGTAGGTTTTGCAGCTTGGAGTTTAAAAGAGACAGCCGCTACTTATAAGAGAACGAAGGGTAGGACGCTTAAAAAAATACTTCTTTCTGAGTATTCTAAAGCCGGGGGTGGAACTCATTTAACAGAAGCTTTTCAGGTTTTAGCAACTAAAGTTAGAAAAGTTGATGCTATAATGATTTTTACAGATGCCGAAGTTTATGATGGAGATACTTTTAATAATAATCAAATGGTTATGTCTTATGTAAAAAGAAATAAACGTAAAATTATATGGGTTTTAACTCATGACGAGTCAGAAGCAAGACAAAAGTCAAAAATTATGGAGTTTACCCCTTATTCAGCTAAAAATAAACTTTATGTAAGGTTTAAGAAAAGCTCAAGTTAATGTGGGTTAAAATTACAAAAGAATTAAAAGAGATACAAGTAAATTAGACTTGTATCTCTTTCTTTTATTTTATTGTAACTAAATTAAAACATTTTATATATAGTTATGATTAAGGTTAAATAAGTTAGTGTTTACATTGTATATTGGAGGTTTTGGTACGATGTTAGACGGGGTGAAGAGTTTAATCTCTGATACTTGGTTTTTCGATTCAAAAGTATACGAAAGTACCATACCTGAAGGAGAAACTAATAAAAGTATTTTAAGAACAATTAAAGGTCCTGTAGCCGAGTATGGTAATTTAAATAGAAATAAACGTAAATATACCGAAAAATTATGGGATAAAGTTCTTGAGTCTGATTATTTAGCAGAACAGTTAAAATATAAAACTTTGTTGGGTGAAGCAAATCATCCTACTGATAGATATGAAGTAGATTTTAGCAGGGTATCACATTCAATTACTGAAATGTGGAAAGTTCCTGCTTCAAATCAAATTTATGCTACTATTCATATATTAAATACTCCTTTGGGAAAGATACTGAATACGATTTATGAAGCTGGTGGTATTCTTGGGTATTCCTCAAGAGCAGGTGGTGTATTACATCAAAGAAAAGATTATATAGATGTTGATGTTGATTCTTATAATTTTATTACGTTTGACGCAGTACCGTTCCCAAGTGTAATTTCTGCGAGACCTGGAGAAATATCAGAAGGGTATACACCAGATGTAGTTTCAGCAATACATGAAGGGTTATGCGATTTAATCAAAAAGTCCTCTAACGAAGAAAGAAATGTAATTAGTTCATTTATTAAAGAGTTAGATGGGGACTTTAGTAAGGAAACCGCTCTTTTAGAGAGTTTCAATATAGTAAGTCCAGAAACTTCTGATAATAGTGCCACTATGTCATTATTAAAGGAAGGAACTGTTCAAATAAATAAATTAAAAGCAGAAGTACAATCATTAAGAACAGCTAATGAGGGGTTGACTAAAGATAATCAGACTTTGAAAGAAAGTTTAAACAGTTCGGTAACGAATTTGTCTAAAGTTTTAGAAGAAGCCGATTGTTTGAGAAGGAAGGAACAAAATTCTAACACTGTAGCTGATGACACTATCAAAAAGTTAAAAGATAGAATTTCAGTACTTGAATCTACTTTAGAAGACAATAAGTTAGAGTTTGAAAGATTGGAATCTGTTGAAAGTGCTTGTAAAGCATTAACTTATCAAAACAGAAGTCTTGTTTCTGAGTCTGGTAGGGTAGATTTATTAAACAGTAAGATTTCTGAATTAACAGAGCAGTTGAATGAATCTAAATCTAAAGTACTTACACTTGTTAAAGAGGGTAAGGAAAAGGATAGTACGATTGGAGAACTTCAAAAACAAGTAAGATTCTTGAAAGAAGATGTTTCTGATTTACAAAATGTCAATGAGGGTCTTGAATCTGAAAAATTGGAGTTAGCCTCAGGAAGTAGCAGAGCAAATCTGTTATCAAATGAAAATGCAAAGTTAAAGAAAGAGATTGAACAGTTGAATGAATCTGTTTCAGCCATTAGAAGTAAGTCTGAAAACTACAAAGATGAAATGATTTCAGTTATATGTGAAAGATATAATCTGAACGTTGATTCTGTAAAACCTAAGTTAAAAGCTGGTTTTACAAAGTCAGATGTATATACTGCTTGTGAGAGTATGACGAAAGTCGAGTCTACTCCTGTAATTGTTAGTGAAAGTAAACCTATTGTAGATGGTAAGGTAAATACTAATAATAAAAATACATCTGTTAAAGATTTATTCTCTATGATGGGGAATAGAAGAGGAATTTAAATTTATAATTAATTTGTAATAGGAGATTAAGATTATGCAAGCTAATATTTATGAATCTTATAAGCCTTTGCTGGAAAGCTGGAGTGCTTATACTAATGTAGTAAAAGAACACGTTGAAGGATATTCTGATATTGAAGCTACACAGTTATCAATTCTGTTAGAAAACACAAAATCAGAAGTTGAAGTTTCCCGTGGCAGAATGATGAATGGTACTCCGGTTGTTGAAGGTACTGATATCTCTATGATTAACACCTTCACTTCCAATGTATTTGATATTATCACTGCTGTTATGCCGAACCTGATTGCGAATGATATCGTATCAGTTCAGCCGTTGGACAGAAGAAATGGTCAGGTTTTCTTCCTGAAGTTTACTTATGGAAACAATAAGGGTTCCATTAAAGCTGGTGACAATATGTTAACTTCCCAGCAGGGCTTCAGTGGAAAAGATTTCTCTGGCGAACATGTTTCTGGTGAAACATTGACTATTGCTTCAGGAGCTGTAAACACCACTCTGTTACATACACCTATTAAACCTGGTACTGTAGTTCTGTCTACTTCTACTGATTTAAGCAAAGAACTGAAAGATGTTCCTAATGCAGATGGTGTAACTGGTACTTTCACTGATACTGCAAGTACTGGTTTAGGTGCCGGTACTATTAATTATGTGACTGGTGCTCTTGCTCTGACTGGTGTAACTGTAACTGATATTGAAGTAGCTTTTGACTATGACCAAAACAGTTTTGATGCACCCGTTGATGAGGTAGATGTTCGTGTAGTAAGTGAACCTGTTGTGGCTCGTCCAAGAAAACTGAAATCAGTTTATATGTTTGACGTTGCTTATGACCTGAAGATGAGCTTTGGTCTTGATATGGACCAGGTAATTCTGAAAGCTACTTCTGGTGAAATCGGTTATGAAATCGATAATGAAATTATGCAGGACTTACTGAAGATTGCTGGTTCTTCTTCAACATGGAATATTAATCCTGAATATAAGGGAATGGGTGAAAAAGAACACGAAGCTACTCTGTATAATGCAATCAATGACGCTTCTAATACTATCTTAGCAAATACTAAGAGATATGAAGCTACATTCATTGTTTGCGGTAAGAAAGCAGCCACCATTATCGAATCTCTGAATACTCATGCTACACAGGTAAGAGATTTGTTCAGACGTATTCCTAATAATGGTGTAGTTGGTGGTCCGCATCTGGTTGGTGTGCTGGATGAGAAATATAAGGTTTATAAGAATCCTTATTATCCTGATAATGAAGTTCTGGTTGGTGCAAAAGGTGAAATGTTTATCGAAGCTGGTTATATCTATGCTCCGTATCTGCCACTGTTTGCTTCCCAGCTGTTAGTTGATAGTGATTTCAAGGCTCAGAGAGGCTTCTGCACTCTGTATGCTAAGAAAGCTGTTAACAAATTCATGTATCATAGACTGACTCTGGTTGACAATGTTCCCACTTCTCCTGACGGAGAATAATTGAAATCTGGTCAAGTTTTGATATAAGTTTCTCCTTTGGAATAGGGTAGGAGAGGAATAAATCCTCCCTACCCTATTTTCTCTTATTAAAGATAAATTAAAAATATACAAAAGAAAAGGGGTTTAAAATGAAAGAGTATAAAAGTTTTTTCAAAGAAGTAAAAGGTAATGAAGGTGAAAAATGTCATTATCCAACAAGATTAGACACATATGGTTGTGGCTGTCAACATGACTGTAAGTATTGTTATGCTAAATCGTTATTAAGTTTTAGGAAATTGTGGGACCCGAAAGAGCCAGCAGTAGCAGATATTGAAAAAATTAGAAAAAAGATAAGTAGGTTAAAGGGAAATATTCCAGCAATTCGTTTAGGTGGTATGACAGATTGTTTTCAACCTTTAGAGTTGGAACATAGGGTTACTTATGAAACAATTAAAGAATTGAATGGTAAAAAACAGCCTTATTTAATTGTTACAAAAAGCGACATTGTTTCTTATGATGAATACATTGAAATTCTTGATAAGGAGTTAGCACATATACAGGTTACAATTACATGTTTTGATGATGACTTGTATCGTAAGTTAGATTATGAAAAAGCGGTTCCACCGAGTAAAAGGATAAAAGCAGTTGAAAAGCTGTATGATAATGGGTTTGATGTACAAATTCGTTTAAGTCCTTTTGTACAAGAGTTTGTTGATTTTAAGGTTTTAGAGAATATAAGATGTGATAAAATTCTTGTAGAATTTTTAAGGATAAATTCATGGATTAAAAAATGGTTTAATATAGATTTTACACCTTATACTGTAAAACATGCAGGGTACAATCATTTACCACTTGAAACAAAGAAAGAGTTAATTTCAAAAATAAAGGGTTTTAAGGAAATTACAGTATGTGAGGATGAAGATACAGCATATGAGTATTGGTCAAAACATTTTAACCCTAATCCAAATGACTGTTGTAATTTAAAATTATAAATGTAAGTAAATTACATAATATAGGGTTTTATTATATATAGTGTATGAGGTAGTATATTATTTAAGATTTTATTTAAAAAGGAGATTCTAAAGATGAGTATTGATGAAAAAGTTGAATTGTGTAATGTTTCAAAATATATCAGAAAGATACCTAAATATAGATATAATGGTAGTTATATTTTAAAGCCAGGTGAAAGTGTTGTTATTGAGAGAGATAAAATAAATTTCTTTAAACCGTATGCAGCTATTGGTATTGTTGTTAGAAATATAGTAACACAGGTTGAAGAAGTTGAAAAGGAAGTTATTCCTGAAAAACCTGTAGAAGATGAAAAAGTAGTTAATACTGTAGAAGTTGTTGAAGAAATAAAAGAAGAGCCAGTGGTTGAAGCTACTGAAGTTACTCAAGAAGAAATTGTTATTAAGGAGCCTGAAAAGGAAGAAGTTAAAGAGGAAATTAAGGAAGAGATTGTTAAAGAAACTCCTGATTTAAGTAAGTTGGAAGATATGAATTTAAATCAGTTGAAAGAGATGGCAAAATCTATTGGTATTAAAGAAGCAGCCTCTATAAGAAAGAAAGCAGATATTAGAGATTTAATTAGAAAGTTTTACGAATAATTTATAGGTGGTTTTAAATGAGAAAAGTTTTAGAAGCAACAGAGTTTATGACTAATGTTATGAAAGACTCTAATGTTAAAAAGTTTTTAAGTATATGTAAAAAGTATGGGTACGATTGTCATTATCCTTTTCAGCCAAAGTATGGAAGTATTGAAATAAAAGCAATTCCCTCGAAGTTAAAGCCGAATTTTGTTTTTGTAGAACCATTTAAAGACTACGGAGATTTTTCAAAAGTTAAAATTACTTTTGATACTGTTTCCTATGGAAGGTTATATGGAAAAGATTTAGAAGATTTTGTAAAGGAAATAAATAATACGTTTAATATGGTAAAAGAACTTGAAAAGTTTGATTTTTCAAAATTACCTAAACAGGATTTTTAAGGTGATATAAATGAGTAGACAGGATGATAGATTACTTGTTGATGACAGTGCATTTTCAAATGATTATATGAATTCATTGTCTAAGGTACGAAGGGATATAATCGAGGATTGCATGGTTGCTTTAGGTTACCCTGTTATTACTCTTTTTATTACACAGAGACAAGTAGATAGGTTGATAGACTTTTCTGTTAGAAGATGTGAATCTAAGGCATGCCAAAGTTTTTTAGAGTTATTTTATGTTGGTTCTGGTTGTATTGATGTTTCTCAATACAACATGGAAGCAGTAAGACAGATATATCCAGCAGACATTTCTGTTACAGGTGGTAAAGAAAATAGTCTTGTCGCTGGTGAAGGTAATGATTGTAATTGTAACTCTTTTTTGTCTGGTTGTGATATATGTGAAAAGTTATGTCACTATAGAATGTATTCTTTTGGGTTAGTAAATTCAGACGGAAGAAATCGTATATATGACTTGTTATCCTATCAGTATGCTAAGTCAGAATTAAATAAATTATCTTTACAAGATTGGTATCTTGATTCTGTAGAAGGTAAGTTATATGTAGATGATTTTAGTGGGTGGGTTACTGTCGAATATGTAAAATCTGGTTGTACAATAGAAGATTTGGAAAAAAATGTATATTGGAAAAACTGGGTAAGAGATTATACATTGGCTATGGTTAAGATAACTGAAGGTAGAATTCGTTCTAAATACAAAATTTCTTCTGGGGTTTTTGAAATAGAGTCTGATGAGCTTATTAATGAGGGAAATAATGATAAACAGGAGTTAGAACAGAGACTTGAAGAAGATATGGGTTATTGGAATATTATGAGATAAGTACGTTAAGGTTTATGTTGGAAATTAATAATTTGTTAGTATGTGTGAGGTATAAATTATGTCTGTAAAGGAAAGTTTTGATGTAGCAGTAATTCCTGATTTAGATAATCAACCTATTATGCTTGGTGCAGTAGGTGCAGGTAAGCCTGTAAGATGGACATATTCACATTATAATAATTTTTTAAGTGTTTATGGGATTCATAATCATTTGAATTTAACTTTTAATTTAAATTCAAAAGAAGATATTGAATATAAATTACAGGTTTTAAAAGATTATCGTGATAGGGGTTTATGTCCAGAAGATGATGTTTTAGAGTTAGAAGAAAGATTGCGTACCTTTAGTAATTTTGTAATTGGTGGTAGTAAGGGAAATACAAAAGCCGCATTGCAGGACGCTATTCAAGAAGGTAAAAAACGTAAAAAGGGTGAAGTTTACTACACTACTGATGAAAGTGGTCAAAAGGTAAAACATGTAGCTAAAGGTTCTATGAAAGTAGTTCCTGAAAGTAAGGTAAAGGCCGCCTTAAATGCAAGTAGATATGCCCATACTCCTGAAGCTGATGCAAAGAGAAGTAAAACGATTGCGAAACGGAAAGAGGTAAAAGCTCTTGATGATGCAATCAGTGGTAGTAAAGAAGATTGATTATATTTTGTATAAGGCTAGTTTTTATATATAGTTTAGAACAGAGTATTTATTACTTTGGCTATATAAAAATATTTTTATAAAGTTATTATTAGTAGGAGGTTTCTGTAATGAAACAAGTAAGAAAAATTAGCAATTTAATTGCTGAAGAGCTGGAAAGTGCCGGCTTTGATGTAAACGATGCCGCTTTTGAAGAAAAGGTGTCAGAAATTGTATCTATGATTAGTGAGTCTGTTAAAGAGCAGGCGAAAGATGCAGATAAGAAAGATGCCGGAGATGTTGAAGGTATTCTTGAGGAAGTTGAGGTTTCTGAAGTTTACATGGCCACTGCCGATTCTAAAATCGGAGATGTAGAAGTTAAGGCAGATGAATTTGTTGAAATTGAAGAGTTAGATTTTGACAATGGCGAAGCTGTAATTTCTGTTTACGATGAAGAGGGTGAAGTAAAGAACGAGTCTGTAACCGTTCCTTTTGCTGAATTGGAAGCTTTCTCTGATTCTGCTGAAGAAGTAGAGTTTGATGATGTTGAAGAGGGAGCCGAAGAGGAAGAAGATGGTGAAGAAATTGAAGAAGCCATTCATATTAGAGGTGGTAAAAAGATTAAATTAACTGCCGCTCAGGAAAAATTGAAAAAGAAATTAAAAGCTAAGAAGACTGGAAAAGTTAACAAGTTTACCATTAAAAACGGAAAGATTGTTAGAAAGTCTGCTGAACAGATTGCTAATGATAAGAAAAAGTCTAAAACTTTTGCAAAGAGAATGAAGAAATTCAAAGCAAAACGTAAAAAAAGTATGAAAAAAGCTCAGAAATTTGCTAAAAAAGTAAATGATGGGTTTGATATTTCCTCTAACGGAACTAAAATTTCTGTAGAAGAGGGAGATATCCTTATGATGGAAGATGGTTTACTGTCCGTATTAAGAGAAGGTAAGCCTGTTATTAGTGGTGTTAAAGTTTCTGAAAACTTCCTGGATAGATGTGTTGCAGAGGGTGTAGCATCTGAGGAAGATGAAGAGATTGAAGAGTGTGGTGATAACTGCAAAAAGGGTGAAAAGGGTGAAGACGACAAAGTCGATGAAGCATCTTTCTTAACCTTTAAAACAGGTAAGGGTTATGTAGTTATCAAAGAAGGTAAAGAAAGACCTATCGGTAACAGAATTCGTGCCAGAGCTTGTTTAAGAAATGAAGGTTTTGATATTACCACTGATATGTTGGACAGAGCTTCTGAAGGAAAAATGGTAGTTCTGTAATATTCAGTAATAACTTTAAAATTTAAGAGAGGACAATAAAATGATATCAGGTTTATTAGATTCATTGAAAGTTGCGCTCTCTGATGACTATAATATACCAGACAGCGAATATGAAAAGCTGTCTGGTATATTTACTAATAAAGGTCTTTCAGAAGTTGCAAATGACTTGCCAGTTTTACCACAATTTCTTAATTGTGTAATTAAAAATAATGTTGTTTTTCCTGTAACTTATAAGTATTTAATTAACTTGTGGAAAAAGGATTATTCTGATTTTAATTTTACAAGTACTATATTGCCTTTAATAACAAATAAGGTTATTAAAATGGTGAAAGCAACTGACAAGGAATATAATAAAGATACTGTCACAAAGTCTTTTGATGATGAAAAAGTAAATGACAGATATTTAGTGATTTATAGTACTGGTTTACTTGATGAGTTAGTTTCAGAGATATCAGAAGTAATTAAACCTTATCGTGTTGAAAATATTTCAATTAGTGAATCCGCATTACCTAAAGGTAATGTTTCAAAAGGGTTAAAAGATTTATATGCAAAACTTTCTAAATTATTGAAAGAGTTGAGTATAGAAGCCGAGTTTGAGTCTTGTGTAATAGATGCAGATACAAATGTTTCTACTGCCAATTTTATTTTAAAGGATACTTCTAAATATTCTTGTAATGATAAGGAAATTTATAAGGTATTTAAAAAGTATTTGAAAGAAAAGAATATAAGAGAGATAGAAGCTTATATTGAAAGTAATAAAGAGTTATTTGTTGGGATAAGTTTAAATTCTGGATATAAACCACTTGAAATAGCAGATGAAATTTATCTTGCAGTAAAGGAATTAGAAGTTGACTATGTTTAATTACAAAAGATAAGAGGGTGATTGTATGAATATTATTCAAAGAGGGAATCCTGGTATTTTAAAAAAGATTCAAGAAGAAGCGAAAAAAGTAAGTGTTGCCAATGGGATTAATAAAGAAACTCCAAAACAACCTGTAATGGAAGGAGGAGCTTATAATTCTATAAAAAAACAGTTTTCTTCTAATTTTACAAATAATGTGTCGGTAAAAGAACCCATAATTCAACCTACACCTATTAATCCTACTGTTAATAAGGCGGTTAATTATAATTTTGATAAAAATTATTTTGGTAGATTAGAGGATTCGATTCATACTGTAAGTGCAACAAAAGAGTATTATAATGCAGTACAGGCGTTGTTTTCTCTTTATTCTGTTGATAAGTTGTCTGACGCTACGCTTGGGTCTTTAACAGTTGAAGATTTAAATGAAATTAAAGGAATTGTAAGAGATTTTTTAAATCTGTTAAATTCTTATTAAGAGGTTAATTATGGCTTTTGGTAATAATCGTAAAGTTGTAGATGCTTTCTCTGCTTTAAGAACAGCAGCAAAGGTTAAAAATAGAGCTATAATAAATGATATGATTTATTATTTACGAAAACTTTTAACACTTGCAAAAAGTTCTCAAAAGTTATCTCTTTATGAGTCAGCTGATGTAGTAGACGAGTTAAATGAAATTGAAAAAGAGATAGAACGTTTAGAGGAAGAAGTTAGAAATTTAGAAAAATAATTTGCTAATTGTACGTATAACATAAAAATATTTTCAGTTAGCAAAGGAATATTCTATGAAAGATACTACAAAAAACAATATTTATAATATAGTGAAGAATTATAATGATGTGTTGCTGGTTGATTTAATGAATCATTTACACAGGTTTCAGTGGGTATATCAAGATTTACACATTTCTTGTGGGGATGATATTATTTATACAGGACATATCTACGGGTTTTTACGATTTATAACTTTTTTGAAAGACAAGTTTCCTAATTGTGCTATTATTGTAGTTAGAGACGGGTATGATAAGGAAAGAAGGGGTGTAGTTCAAGAGTATAAATCAAATAGAACACATTCTCACGAAATGTATAAGTATGTAAAAGATATAGTTAAGTTTGCTTCTATGATGGATGGGGTGTATGTTTCTTATCATCCTGATTACGAAGCAGACGATTCTATTAATGTAGTATCTAATTTTTTGCATGGGTTATGTGAGAGATATAAGATTAAGAAAAATATTTACATTCTTTCTAATGATAAAGATATGTATCAGTTAGTAAAGGATAGTGAGATTGCACCTGTACATATTATAAGAAAGTTTGGAAATGGTACTAAATGGATGGAAGAAGCTGATGTGATAGATGTTGCAAAAGTTCAAGAAACTTTTGAAGGAGTATCTCCATGTGACCTTGTTAAATTCCGTTCTATAGTTGGAGATGCTTCTGATAATTTGAGGGGGTATTATCGGTTTAGAAAGAAAGACGCAGCAGCTATAGCAAGAAACTTTGATTATGATGAGGAAAATGAAACGTTTGTAATTAAGGAAGGGTTAGAAAAGTACAAAGCCTTTGATAAGCCTTTAGAAAAGATTTTAAAAGATGTAGACATATTTAAAAATAATTATAAAGTTATGAAGATGAAAACTTTTGATTTTGACATAGATTTAATTAGGTTGTCAAAAGATGAGATTGTTGAATCTGTAAAGGAAATAAAGTCTTTGGAGTTAAGCCAATATATTACAAATTTGTGTGTTAAAAAATATTCTAAATATAGAAATGAAGTAGTAAATGTTGTCAGTCCTGCAAAATAAGTTGGTTATAACTTCATGGGTTTATATCCATGAAGTTATTTTTGTACGAAGGAGGAAACTATGAGTTACGCAGATAAAGTGTTCGTTAAAATGTGCGAGGATATCTTAAATCATGGAACAAGTACAGAAGGTGAAAAAGTAAGACCAAAATGGCCTGATGGAACTTATGCCTATACAGTGAAAAACTTTTGTGTAGTAAACCGATATGATTTGTCAAAAGAGTTCCCAGCAATCACTTTAAGAAAAGTACCTATTAAATCATGTACAGATGAATTACTTTGGATATGGAGTAAAAAGTCAAATAAGGTAAAGGATTTAAATTCAGGAGTATGGGATGAGTGGGTTGATAGTGAAGGTACAATAGGAAAAGCTTATGGGTATCAGATGAGTGTTGTTAATAGGTATTTAGATATAGATGAAGATGGTTTATTAAATGCTTTTGGTGATGGCAAGTTTGAAGATATATCTGGGTATTATAGAACATTTACACCCAATGGAAACTATCCACCTGTTATGGGGTACAGAGAACGAACAGATAAAAAATATATTTGGGGTATGGACCAGGTAAATAAGGTTATATATGATTTGAAAAATACTCCGTATAGTAGAAGAATTATTACTACGTTGTATAATATAAAAGATTTACATGAAATGAATTTGTATCCTTGTGCCTATTCAATGACATTCAATGTTACAAAAGGAAAAGACAGTAGTTTAGTGTTAAATGGTATTTTAAATCAGAGGTCACAAGATATTTTAGCCGCAAATGCTTGGAATGTATGTCAATATTCTGTGTTATTACATATGTTTGCAAGAGAGTGTGGTATGAAAGTTGGAGAATTTGTTCATGTAATAGCAGATGCTCATATTTATGATAGACATGTACCAATTATTAAAGAACTAATTAAAAGAGAACAGTTTGAAGCACCAAAGTTTGTTTTAAATCCTGAAAAACATTGTTTTTACGATTTTACAAAAGATGATGTTTCTTTGACAAACTATCAGTATGGTTCACCTATTAAGGATATACCTATAGCAGTTTGAGGTAATTTACATTATGAAAGCAATAGTAGCAGTTAGTGATGACTGGGGTATAGGAAATAAAAATGAACTTCTTTTCCATATACCGGAGGATATGAAACGTTTTAAAGAGCTTACTATACATAACGTTATCATAATGGGACGAAAGACTTTTGAAAGTTTGCCAAATCAGAAACCTTTGAAAGATAGAACAAATATTGTAATTACCTCAAGTGGTAAAAATTTTGGTAATGGGATAATTACTTCTACTTTTGAAGGTTTGCAAGATATATTAGACATGTATCAAAGTAAAAAATGTTTTGTAATAGGTGGGGAGTCGGTTTATTCTCAGTTGTTAGATAGGTGTGACACTATTTATGTTACAAAAATTTTTAAGTCTGTAGAGTATGATAAAAAATTTGTAAATTTAGATAGGGTTGGTGGGTGGAAGTGTGTAGAACATTCCCCAGTAAAAACGTATAATAATATTAGATATCAGTTCTGTATTTATAAAAAGGAAGAAAGTAAGTAATGAACGATAGAAAAATATTTTTCGGTAGAAGTACACAAATTTTTTATGAATTATCTCCATATCATACAAGGTCTTTTACCTGTGCAGGTAGAACATATAAAACATTAATACATTATTGGCTATCTACTCTATACCCTAACACAGGTATGAAAGATATGATAAGTAGTGTATGGGATGTTCAGAAAGTAATTAAGTTATGTAATAAACAAGGGTTTAAAGATTTTAATCAAGTTAATCCTAAAGAAATTGTGAATGGGATACAGTTGTTGTTAACACAGAATGAGGATATTAAAAATATTTTATTAAGTACAGGGGCAAGGACTTTGGTATATGATGGTTTGGGTTATTTGGCAGAAGATAATAGGTATGGTCAATTATTAATGAAGATTAGAGAGATTATAGAAAAAAATGATATTAAGTAAAAAGAAGATTTTTTATATACGAATGGTACTTGCAAATAATTTACTTATAAAGATGAGAAAATCAAGGATGATTTCAGATTTAAAAGATTATGGAATTACTATAGATGAAAATTGTGATTTAGATACAAGTGATATAAAAGAAATTTATAAAATTTTAATTAAACACGTAAATAATAAATATACAGAAAGATTGGTTGATTAGGGTAGGAGGGTACTGTAATGCAGTTTACAGAGGAGTATAGGAAGTTTGGTGATGTAGAGGTTGGTCAGGAGCAGGTAGATGCTATTAATTTTATGTTAAGTCGTAGAAGTTCTATTGTATCGCTTCAAACTGGTTTGGGTAAGACGTTATCTGTTATGGTTGCAAATAAAATTATTCAGGACACTTATCCAAATGTTACAACTATTATTGTGGTACCTGTAAAAGCTGTTAAAAGTTTTAAAAGGGAGATAAAGAGAATTGGTTATAAAATTGGTGATGTTGGAATTATATCTACGGCAGAGGTTTCTTACGATTTAAAAAATAATAAAATATTTTTATTTACGGATACTAATATTATTAAATACGTTGAGTTGTTAGAAGATATTAAAAAAGCAAAAAATGACGGTAAGTTTGTTTTAATTGTAGATGAAGCTCATAAACTACAAGACCCTAAATCCGCTTTTGTGAAAACAATGGTAAAGGTTAGGGGGTTTTGTAGTGTTTTTATTGGTCTTACAGCAACACCTATTTTAAATTCTTTAGATTCTTTGTATCATATTGTAAGTTTTTTTGCTCCTGGGTTTCTTGGCAGGAAAACACAGTTTGATAACGAGTATACGATTTGGCATTTAGCAGACCAATATATTAAGGGCGGAGCAAAGATTAAAATTAAGGTTTTAGATGGGTATAAGAATTTACATATTTTAAAAGAGAAATTAAATCAAATAATGATTGTTAGACAGAAACAGTATGATTTAAAATATGCTACTGTAAGAAGTGATATGTCTGAACAAGAGTATAAAATTTATGAAAAGGTTTCTTCTGGTATTTTAAATTTTGGGGAAGATGAACGTAATTTTTCAAGAAGAATGCATGATTTGCAAAGGTTCATAGATAGAGCTTATGAAGGAGATAGTTCGATTAAAGAATTAGTAAGTGAATATAATGAAGCAAGCAAGTATTCTACAAAAGAAAATATGTTGTTAAACACTCTTTCTAAGGCATTAAGTCAGGGGTATAACGTTATTATCTATTCTGATTATAAAGACACAGTTGAAAGACTTAATACTGTGTTAAAGTCTAAACGTGTTTCTCTTGGTATTGGAAGAATTTATGAAATAACCGGTTCTGTTAATATTAAAATAAGAGAAGCTATAGAAGATAGGTTAGATAAAAATGATGTTGTTTTAATTACTTCTGCCGGTACAGAATCGATTAACTTACAGAGATGTAATTGTATTATTTTTTATGATATTAGTTTTTCTACAAAAACTATGATTCAAGCAATAGGTAGGGTTTGCAGAAGAGATTCTTTGTACAAATATCAGTATATAATTTTATTGGTAATGAATAATACGATTGACGAATACAAGTTTAGACTTTTCCAAAATAACCTTGATTTGGTTCAGCAGTCTGTCGGTGCAGGTTCTGATATACCTTTAAATGAGAAATTTTTGTTAGCGGACTCAAGAGATTTAAGAAGATTAAAGGACGAGTTGTTATGGGCATATAAGGGTTCACCTATTAAAAAACAGAAAAGAAAAGAAAAACAAAATATAAAAACAAATATCGATGTTTCTACTGTAAGTGAAGTGGGGCTAAAAATGGCAACTTACAAATTTTTAATAGAACCTGTTGATTGTAGTGATAAAAGTGTAGTAAAAGTTCCAGCATTGTACCCTAATCAAGATAAATATAAAGATTTTGTTGAAAATAAAATACCTTTTACTGTTTTAAGAGCTAATTATTTAGAGTTTCTGAGAAGTGATAAAGGGAAAAGTTTAATTAAAACTATACAAAAAGGTGTTATAGAAAAAGGAAGTGTGGTTTTAGTTGGAAATACAGACATCCCTAAAGTATTAAAACAAGAGGTACTTGACCAATTTCAAGTGTAAAAATCATTAAAAATTTTTTAAAAAGTACTTTACTTTAAGTATTTTTTATGTTATAATGTAAGTGCAGTAAGGGAAAAGTAATATAAATGGTATTAAAAGGAGGAAATTATGGAAGATAGGTCTATTGAGGTTTTAAAAGATAACATTAGAAAATATGCCTATGAGAAGGCGTATTGTGGTAATGTGGATTCAGATGTTAAGAAAGAGTATACTACTCAAATGAATTATTATGTAAAACTTGCAAGGGAAAAGGGAATATCAAATAAAGATATTTCTAATTTAGTAAATGCAGGTTATCATGCTGGTGAGTTACAGTATCTTGCGGATTCTGGAAAACTTTAGTATTTATTTTATGGATATAGAGGTGATGAGGTAATGGGTAGTAAGGTATTAAAGGTTTTAAGTATTGACTGGGATTTCTTTATTAAAGCCACAAACAGTGAAAGATGTATGTTATTTCCTGATGGGGGAAGAGAGGACCTTCCAAAACCAATTAAAAATTTAATTTGGCAAGGTTTGTATGGGTCAAACAGGAAAGAATTAGAAAGTATCGGTGTAGTAAACCTTTTTAAAAGGTTTAGATTCGATATTGCTCGTTCAATAAGAAACTATCACCCTAAAAAAATTGTAATATGTGAAAGCCATAAACATATTTACAAGTACATTAAAGACTTGATGGATACTGGAAAGTTTTTAAGTATAGATTTATTAAATGTAGATTTTCATCATGATTGTTTTACTGATAAAGGTGAGGTTGATTGTGGAAATTGGTTATATCATGTAATGAATGAGTATGACGGTAACTATAGGTGGTTGAGTAGGAAAGATTCATTTATTTCCAGTGAACATCCTGTTGGAAATTTGAAAAGGGTAAAACAGTATAGGTCAATTCAAGATGAAAAATATGATTTAGTTTATATCTGCCGTTCTGATATGTGGAGTCCACCACATTTAGATAAGAGTTTTTATGATTTAGTTAGTTTTATTCCGTTTTGGGATTTAGATGATTCTGAAGTACTGTTAGAAGATTATATTTTAGAAGTAAGGGAAACAAGGGGTAAATACTCAAAGTTTATTGAAGATTATAAAAATGGGTTAAACTCTTTAAATGGTGTAGAGGTAGATTTTAGTTAATGGTAAGGAGGAAAATTAAAATGGGTAGAGATTTTACTTATGAAATTAAGAAAACATTAGCAACTGTAAAGTCAGATTCTGATGGGTGGAATTTGGAATTAAACCTTATTTCTTGGAGTGGTAGAAAACCGTCTTATGACTTGCGTAAGTGGAGTGATAACCATGAGAAGATGGGAAAAGGTGTAGCAATGTCTGAAGATGAGGTTATTCTGTTATTTTCTAAAGCAAAAGATATTTTAAAAGAGATTACAGGGGAAGATGTGACTGAAGTAAAGGAAGATGTCAAGTTAGACTTTGTTGACGGTGATGGGGTTAAGTCTGAAGTTGAAAATGCTGCTTGCAATGAAAGTGTGGAAGAGGTAATTGTGACGGATTCAAGTAATCTTGATATTCCTTTCTAATTATTAATTATGTAAAGTAGGCAGGGTTTTTACTCTGTCTACTTTTCTTACTTTGTAAAGGGGTTATTATGGAAAATAAAACTTTACCAGAAAGTGTTTATGAATCTAAAATAAGGGATAAGAAGTTTCATATAAAAAATTTTTTAATACATTATAAAAAACTTGTAGACGTAGATAGACTGAAAAATGATAATAAAAATTATATAAATGATTTAGGTAAGGTGAATAAACTGTTACCTAAAGATATACTAAATAGTAGAACTGTTTTATTTGTGTTTAAAGAAAATATATCTAAATTACTTTTTCTTTCTTATGCTTCAAGGTTTGGTAAGTTAAAATCTTTTTATTATTGCTCTATACAAATTTTAAATGATATTTTTTGGGGGACTTATAAAGAAGGTGACTTTGGAGTAATACCTGAAGATATTTTGTATTCTGAAACTTCTATAAGAGAGGATTTATTTTTCTTGTATTGTGATAGGGATGTTGAGACAGCTAAAAAAACTAATTATGTTTCTTCAACTATTTCTTACAGACTTGATATGAATGAAAAATGTAGAAATATTTTATTTTATCGTGGTACTGTTGAAGATATGAAGACTTATGATTGGTCAAGCAATATTTATAATAGTTTTATTAGAAATGGTTACAGGATTGTTGATTTAAATGATATTGGTTCAGAAGAAGTTATAAAAAATTTCAAACCCTCACCTACTAAATCTTTAATCGGTGATACAGATATTGATAAAGTGGTTTATTAAGGGAGTGATGTAGTATGAGAAACTTACTTTTTAATTGTTTTGGTAAAAGTGATAAAGCTTGTGTAGACTATCTGCAAATTTATTTAGATGAAGCAGAAAATTATAAGAAGAATTATAAAATAGATAAATTAATAACACCTGTAGAAAAAGATTATATTATGTATCTCATAACTACTTTTGAGAGCTCAGGGGTTATTCCAAGTCAAGATTTGTTTGAAAAAAATTTTCCAGCTACAGCAAATCAGTTTTCAAAGTGTGTAAAAATAGACGATTTAAGAAATCATGTTTTTAATCTTTTAGATGGACGAATTAATAATTATATTTCAGAACGTTTGTCAGAGTTAAATAAAGTTGTAAAAGATTATGGTATTACACCTGAAATTACAGACGAGTTTAATAAATTACAAGCTTTGTCTAATCGTAATAAAGCAAAAGATATTAGTATAAAGTTGAGTGTTAAAGAACTTTATGAAGCAAAAAAGTTAAGACCGGCGGGGTTACAGACTGGAATACGTGAAGTTGATAATAGAATAGGTGGTATGAGTCCCGGAACTGTTAGTACTATTGCAGGGTTCACTTCACAGTATAAAACAACATTCGCTGTAAATATAGCAAGACTGAATGCATATTATCTTGGGTATAATATAGTCTATATTTCTTTAGAAACACCTAAGGAGGATATGTATTATAATTTGTTGTCTTGTCACTCTTATGAAACAAAGTTTGCAAAATATAATTTTATAGGACATGAAAAGATAAGACAGGGTAAACTTCTTAAAGAGGAAGAAGATTATCTTTATAATGTTGTAGAAAAAGATTTGAAAGATGATTATACTGACGAGGATGGTGTAGTAAGAAAAAGGGGACAAATTATTATATTAGATGAATCTGATTTTAATACTTTTTCTTTTGGAGAGGTATCCGCTGTTATAGAAAAGGTTGATGATATGTTGGGTGGTACGCTTGATGCTGTGTTTGTTGATTATGTTCAGTTATGCAAGTTTTCTGGTGACGGTGTATCCTACGATGCAAATTCTCAAATTAACTCTTATGTAACGTTTTTTAGAAGGTTAGCACAGAATTTTAGAAGGGAAATAGATAAAACAACGGGTGAAGAAAAGAAAAGACAGTTGGTTATGGTTTTGTTGGCTCAGATAAACCGTACAAGTTGGCAGAGAGCCGCAAGAAATGAGGGTAGGTATGATATTACTTGTTTAGCTGATGCTAATGAACTTGAACGTGGTAGTTATAGGGTATTTACTACTTTTACGGATGAAGAAAAGAAAGCAAGAAAAACAGCACAAGTACAAATTTTAAAAAATAGAACAGGACAAACTATGTATGACCCTTGTACTGTTTACGCAGATGGTGAAGCTTATGTGTTTATGGATGAAGATAGTATGAGTCAGTCTTTTAGTGCAGATGGAACAGCTTCTATAGATTCAGCATTTTCTATGTTGGATTCTGATGATTTAAGTAGTTTAGGAATATAGTTTTTTGTTTTTAGGTTAAAGATATGTTATATATAAATTTGATTAAAATTTATTTTTTTAGAGGTTTGTGCTGATGGATTCTGTTAGTTTATTAGAAGTACTAAGTAATACAGGTATAGATACACTTGGACTTTCTTTTCTAATAGTTGTTCTATTTTCATTAATACAAATTTCACCTATTGAAATAAATCCTTGGTCTTTTATTGCAAGGATTGTTGGTAATGCATTAAATAGGGATGTTATTAATAGAATAAATGATATAGAAGAGATTAGTAAAGTATCGAGAAACGAAATGTTAGAAAATTATAAAGAAACAAAAAAAGAGATAACAAGTTTACGAAAAGAGTTATTTGATACAAAACAAGAATTGTATGAGGCTAGAGCAATTAATTGTAGGGTACGGATTTTACGTTTTGAAGATGAAGTATTACATAATATAAGACATACTAAAGAATCTTTTGACCAGGTTATGTCAGATATAACATATTATGAAGATTATTGTAGAAATAATCCAAAATTTTTAAATAATATGATTGATATAATTATTAAACATATTAAAAATGTTTATGCCAGACAGTTACAGACACATGATTTTGATTAAAAAGTAAAGTATTATATATAGTTATAGATTGGGTATAGTCTATAACTATTTTTATTTAGGGGTGTTGTTATGAGTTTAAATGTTCAAAAAGCCATTTTAGAGGGGTTACATGAAGAAGAAAAAACCTCATTATCTAAAATTACAAAGAAAGATTTTGTTAATTATCTTGATGGAAAGAAAAGTTTGTACCTTGGGGTTACTAAAACTTTAGTACCTGAAACTAAATTACAAAGTATTATAGATGACATGGACTCTAAAAAAGATACTATAGCAAAGTCATTAAGAACAGCAACAGCAAAACCAACTTATATTACTTTTAGTGATGGTTCAAGAACTATGTTAAATGATAATGGAAAACATACTTACTTTTCATTATCTTATAAAAATTATACTGTAGTAGCCAAGAAAACTGTACTTGAAAGTGTGTTAGATTCTATTGTTACTATTGTGTGGTATGTAGTTAATAGCGAGTGGTAAATTGTAGTAGTGGAGATATATCATGTCAAGAGAGTATGATAGAAATTGGCGTTACGACATGCAAAGACAACATGTTGTAAATAACCCTATTATTTTTAATGATGATATAGATATTCAAAGAAGAATGTTTTGGGAAGCAGCAATTTCAACAGGTATTACTGTAGATTTTTATAATTGTTGTAGCGATATATCTGATTTCTATCAAGACCCTAATTTAAAGTGGGAAAAGCCCGTATTATTACCTGTAATTTTTGATGACCATCCAAAAGTGAAAATCTTAAAAGATTATGGGTGGTTTACAGAGGATGAAGAAGATAGACCTCAATTAGTGTATCTTCCTATGTACAAAGATTGGACTACAAAAGAGTTATTAAAGTTAAACGATAATTCTTTAATAAGGGTTCATTATTTTGGTCAAAATTTTGCCTCTGAGTTTAGAATTACAGATAAAAGAATGGATTCTTTATACGGAGTTTACTGGGTATGTAAGTTAGCTCCTGAAAGAATTAATGTATTTAATTTTATTGACGAACACGGAGAACACTTCTTAAAGAGAGCAAGAAGAGATGAACCTGATAAAATGGTAGGAGATAAAAGGGTTTATGAGAATGACCAATATGTAAAAAATATTATTGAATCAGATAATGAAGATACTTACTATGATATGATTATGAATGGTAAGGACGAAAATACTGTTGATAAATATAAATATGATGAAGATATTGATGTTGTAGATTTACACAATAATCAACAAGGAGAAGGAAATTAATTATGAAAACGAAAAAGAATGTTGGGCTAGTTTTAGAAGGTTTGGAAATTAATAGAGAATTTGAAGATTTAAGAGAAATAGTACCTACTTATGAATCAGTAGGGGGTATGGATGATGTAGAATACACATTTTTCCTTGATGAATATTTTGGACAAGGGATTGATGAAGCCAAGGTAATAACATTTAATGGAAAAATGTATCCTAAATTTAACAATGCTTTAGTTTTGTCAGGTGGAAGTGGTAGTGGAAAGTCTTTTATTCGTAAAAATAAGATAGCGTTGGATGGTAAAATTATAGATGTTGATAGATTAAAAGAACTGTATGTTGCAGCAGCAAAGTTTGGAAAGTTTGATGATAAGCGTCAGTATGATTTTAAAAATCCAAAAGATGTAGGGGATTTACATCAAATTGTAAAACAAAAGGGTTTTAAAGATACTCTTGAAAAATCATTTTATGATGCTAATAGTGGGGATAGAAAACCAAATATTATCTATGATATTACTGGGGATGACCCAGATAAGTTAAAATCTATCGGTAAAAAATTGAAAGATATGGGTTACACTGTAACGTTAGTTTGGGTAGTAACAAATCGTGAAGAAGCCTATATCAGAAATTTGAAAAGGGATAGGGTTGTTCCAGAAGAAATTTTCCATAAAACTCATAACGATGTTGCAAAAGCTCTTGATGGGTTCTTAAAATCAGCAGATGCAAAGTATTATGATGCGGCTTGGATAGCTTTTGGTAGTGGAGACTCTGCAAGAGCTTTATCTAAAGAGGAACAAGACGAACTTGATAAAATGGGTGTAATCAAGTTGGAAAAAGCAGGTTCTTCCTTCGCAATTCCTGACGAGGTAGAGGATAGGGTAAATCAAATTCTTGGACCTCTGGAACCAAACCCTAAAAATCCAGAAAATTATGTTCATTATGAAGATTTCTTAAAAGATATTGACGGAAATGTAAAAGGAACCAGGGCAGGAAAGATTAGAATCAGGACTGATTTATAATGAGAATACCTAATGATGTTTTAAAAATGAGGAAAACTGATGGGATTTACATTACACCCATTGGTTATACTTATAATCCAGGTATCAATAAAATAAAAGAAAGTTTACAACCTAAACAGTATAAAGATTTTCAAATTTATGCATCTGATATTATAACAGAAGCTATAATAAATGCAATAGACTCACAAAGGTATAAATCTACAAAGTGGCCACCTCTTTCCGTTAGATATGTAGATTGGAAAAGAAGAAAGAAGTATAGTTTAAAAATATGGGAATGTACTGGTTTTATGAAAAAACATATTAGGGTTTTTCGTAAGGGAAACTTTATCGCAATAGGGTTTATGAGAAAAGACTGTTACCCTAAAACAAGGGTAACATTAAATCAAATTGCAAAATATGTAGAGTTCGGAACGCCTAAAATGCCAGCGAGACCTTTATTTAGACAGATTGTTTTGTATTATCGTAAAAATGTTTCAAGGTTGTTTAAGAATTATCAAAAAGAGTTAGTTAGTCGAAAAAAGAATTATTTGTATTTATAGGGTGTGAAGTTATGGTAATAGATAAAATATTAGAAGGGTTGTCAAATAAAAGAGATAACTTATTTAATGATTTACCTTTTTCAAATGAAGATGTACCTACTTTGGATATATCTATTAAAGAGGTACAGGACGAGGTAATGAAGTTTTTCTTTACAAAATATAAGGGTATTTCTGAAAAGTACGGGTTATCAAGTGTAGTTGTTGATTTGGAACAGTTGTATGATAATGAAAGACAGATAGATTTTGTTGCAAATCTTTTTTATATTTATTTTAACTTTGATAAGTTAGATGAAAAGGATAAAAAGGGTGTTTCAGAAGTTTTAAATGTTCTTTCAAGATATAATAAAAAGTCTGATATAGATTTTTATAATGATAAAGGTAAATGTGTTTTTATTATAGGAGCAGAAGCGAATAGAGAAAGAGGAAACACATATAAAGATTTTGATAAATTAATTGATTTTATCAAGGTAATGGGAAAAGATTTTAAAACTATAAAATCAGGGTTTGAGTTATATGATAGTAGAAAGATTGAGAATGATTATTATAAAGATAAGTAGGTGTAGATTAAATGAAATCACCGTTATTTCCTTATGATAGAGCAATGTATGATAGGTTACATAGTTTGTATGATGAGGTTGTGTTTGCCGCTCCAGAAGAAGCTATGAAGGTAAATGCTAAATTACATCTTGGTAAGGTAGTTTTACCCTTCATAGCCCTATGGAGGTTACCAGATTTTTCTATTAATACAGATATGTACAATGATTCATTTACAAGAACAGGGTTTAATTTTTTAAAAACTAAAAATCTTGTAAATAGAAATGATACAAGTGACAGAAGAGTTACTATGTATGGGTTACCAGTAACTTTATCTTATCAAATAGATATTTATTCAACAAAAAGAGATGTTTGTGATGGCTTAACTTCTGAATTATTGATGGAGTTTAAACAACGTCCATATTTAAATGTTCAAGTACATGATATGGGTGAAACTTCTATACAGTTTAATCTTGATTTGGATGAAAGTATTACAGATAATACGGATATTTCAGGTTTTAATGAGAGTAATAGATTGTATCGTTTAACTATTACAATTAATCTTACAGAAGCTGTTATTTATAGGGTTGATGATTATAAAAAAGTGGAAAAAGTTTATCTTGACTTTAGAACTATATTAACAGATAAAGGGGATTATGAAAGTATGAGTGAAGATGGTTTAGGTACTGTAATCTATGAGAAAGAAGAAGGAAGTAATATAACAGAAAAACCTTAAAAAATAAAAAAATTTGTAAGGTTTATATATAATTGTGATGACAGTTAAGATAACCCACAATTATAAGATACATAAGATGAAGTTGATGTTTTATGTATTTTTATAATTGTGGGTTTTTATTTTTTAGTCAGTAATTATTTTTAATAGGAGGATATAGAATATGCCTATAATGTTAAGTCCTGGTGTATATACACAGGAAGCCGATTATAGCCAATATGTACAAGATTCATCTACTTGTATTGTTGGTATGGTTGGTGGTGCCAGACGTGGTCCAATAGGGGTACCTACTTTGGTAACAAGTCAACAACAATTAGTTTCTATTTTCGGTAAACCTGTAGAAGGAGAATATGGGTTATATAGCGCTTTAGTAGCTTTAACAAAAGTTTCTCAATTATATTATACCCGTGTTGTTCGTTCAGGTATTAGAGCAGTTGGTGGTGTACTTGGAACAGATAAGATTTTGTATTATGGTAAACAAAATGGAGTAGATTATAATGGGATTGAAGTTATTCAGTCCGAACAAGATTCTGAAGACCATAGTTTTAGTGTTACTGTAGTAAGTTCAAGTGGTCAAACATTAGAAACTTACACAAATTTAAATTTAAGCTCAAGTTCAGATGGGTATGTTGAAACTGTAATTAATTCGCAGTCAGACTATATTCAAGCAGATGTACAGTATTCCGGAACTTATTCAGAAAAATCTTTTGTATTAGCAGGTGGGGATAGTACAGGTAAATATTCAAGAGCAGGGGTAGAAGGAACTGATAAAGTGGTGTTACGTTCCAGATATTTTGATTCTGATTTAAATGGTTGTGTAGCTTACTTTACTGCACCTGATTCTTATGGTTTATTTGACTTAACTGTGAAAGATGTAGAAGGAAATATTGTTGAAAGTTGGGACGGTGTAAGCTTAGATAATGATTCTCCACGCTATGTTGAAAACCTGATTAATAAGGGTTCAGATAGATTGATTTGTGTGGTAGATACAAGAACTGATGCTGAGACTGGTGCAAGTGTTTTAACTTTAACTGAATCTACTTTAACTTTTGCAGGCGGGGATAATGGTATTAGTGGAATGTCTGTATCTGATGTTATTGGTGAATCAACTGGTGGTGGGTTGTATAGCTTCTCTAATCCTGAAACTATATCCATCGATGTTTTAACAGCACCTGGTTGGTCAGATTATTCGGTTATTAAGACTGGTATCGATATTGCAGAACAGAGAACAGATTGTATTTTCTTGGTAGATTGCCCGTTTGGAATGTCAGCACAAGATATGATTAATTGGACAAATGCAACCGGTGTTTATGCAAATACAAATACAGCTTTGAATTCGTCTTATGCAGCTGTTTATTGGCCGTGGTTAAAAATTTCTGATAACTATACAAATAAAGATATTTGGTTACCACCTTCCGGATTTGTAGCCGCACAGTATGCTTACAATGATGAAGTAGCACATCCTTGGAATGCCCCAGCAGGTTTAGAGAGAGGTAAAATTACGAAAGCCATAGGAGTTGAACTGTCACCTACACAGGGTGAAAGAGACGCTATTTATGGTAACAGAAACATAATTAATCCTATTGTAAACTTTATCTCTAATGGAATTGTAATTTGGGGTCAAAAAACGACTCAAAGAACACCTTCTTCATTAGATAGAGTAAATGTAAGAAGATTGATGTGTTATTTAAAGAGAAATATCTCTAATGTTACAAGAAACTTCGTATTTGAACAAAATATTGATGCTACTTGGGAACGTTGGAAAACTACTGTAGAACCAATTTTAATAAACGCCAAAAATAATGGTGGTTTGTATGAGTATAAGATTGTAACAGAAGCAACTGCCGCCGATATTGAAAATAATAGAATGCCAATAGTGATTTATGTTAAACCTGTTAAGGCAGCTGAGTTTATTAGCTTGACATTCAATATCATGCCTTATAGTGCTTCATTCGATAATGTATAATAGGGAGGTGAATAGAAGTGAAATCTCAATTAAATGCAGCATTTATGTCCACCGAACCTATGTATGAAGTACAGCGTACTAATAACTTTAGGTTTATTGTGGATTTAAGCCAGTTTGCCAATAATACGACTTATGCTTCAAGTCAGATTATCGAGTTGGCTTGTGATACTGTAGGTTTACCAACTGTATCAAATGACCCTGTAGAACTTGATTATGGTAATAGCCAGGTTAAGGTTGCAGGTAAAGCAACTGTCGACGATATTTCTGTAGCAGTTAAGGACTTTATTGAACCTGATGTTGAAAAAATCTTATGGAATTGGAGATTACAGGTTTATAACCCACAAACCGGTAAAGTTGGTTGGGCAAAGAATTATAAGAAAACTTGTACCATTGTACAGTATGGTCCTAATGGTGAAGTACAGCGTAAATGGCAGTTAGATGGTTGTTGGCCTACTTCTTTGGATTTAGGTGATATGGATTATAGCTCTGGTGATAAGAAACAGATTACTATGAACTTGAGTGTGGATAATGCTTATATCGTAAGAGATGGAAGCAATACTCATATTTATGGTACAGATGGAGAATATAACGGATAATATTTATGGTTTTAACCAGCACATGAAAGTGTGCTGGTTATTTTTATTTTAAAATAATACTTTACTTTAAGTAAGTTTTGTGTTATAATATATCTGGGGTTAGTACATAGGTAAGGAGGTAACGAGGTTATGAGTTATGTAGATTTTAAAGTTTTTCAACCTAACCCAAAGAAACATAGAACGTATGATTGTAATTTAAGGGCATTATGTGCTGTTTCTGGGTTTTCGTGGTTACAAATGTATGATAAGATGTCAGAAGTAGCAAGAAGTATGTATCTTAATACGGAAGACGATAAAGTATCTATTAAAATTCTTGAAAAGTGGGGATTTAAGAAACAAGTTATTAAAATTAATAAGGGGGATGTACGTCCTACTGTATATGATATAGGGGTTAAGTATGGGTATTGTGATTATATAGTTTGTAAAATAGCAGGTGGTTTTGTTTCAATAGTAAAAGGTTGTCTGTTAGACACTTATGATTTAAGATATTCTCATAAGGTTTACACTTGTTACATAAGAGGGGAAATGTTTAATCCTTATTTGTAAACAAAAGATGAAGGGAGTTTATTATGAGGACTTTGTTTTTACTAAGGGGTGCACCTGGTTCTGGAAAAAGTACATGGGTAAAAGAGAATAATTTAGAGCCTTATACCTTATCAGCAGATTCTATAAGGTTAATGTATTCTGGCCCTGTCTTAAATATTCATGGTAGGTATGAGATTTCACAAGGTAATGATGGACTTGTTTGGAAACTTTTAATGAAATTGTTAGAAGGTAGAATGGCTAAAGGTGAGTTTGTGATTGTAGATGCCACACATTACAAATCTACCCTCTTAAATAAATACAAAAATCTGATTAAGAAATATCGGTACAGAGCTTATATTGTAGATTTCACAAAAGTACCTATAGAGGTAGCTTTGGAAAGAAATAAAACAAGAGATGAGTTTCGTTTTGTTCCAGAAGAACATATTCGTAAATTGTACGCTGTGTTTGAAGACGATAAAGAAGTTTCTACAAGGTACAATATTTTAACACCTGAAGAAGCAGTTGAAAAGTTACATGAAAACTTGCTTTTTGATTATAATAATTATGATAAAGTTGTAGTGTTTGGTGATATTCATGGTTGTTATGAACCATTGAAAAACTATTTTAATGATAACCCTTTTAATGAAAAAACAGCCTATATTTTTGTTGGAGATTATGTTGATAGGGGTATTCAAAATAAAGAAGTACTTGAATTTTTAATTAAGTTAAAAGACAATAAAAATGTTCTTTTACTTGAAGGGAACCATGAACGCTGGATTCGTTTATATGCAAACGATAAAAATTCTATTGTACCTATAGATGATGAATTTAAAAAAGGGTTACGGAAATATGTTCCTGAATATAAAGAAATTATTTATCGGTTACAAGGAGATAAAGTAAGAAGTGATGAGTTTATAAATCATACAGTACCTCAAATTAAGGATATAGATGTAAAGGATTTAAAACAGTTGAGTAGTAGATTTGCACAAATGGCATATGTTTCTTTTGGGGATAGTAATTATTTTGTATGTCATGGTGGAATTCCTGTAGTGCCGAGTATTTTTGTTTCTACTGAAGAATTAATAAAAGGTGTAGGAAAGTACGAGTTTGTGCAAGCTGTTTATTCTGCTTGGTTAGAGGGAGATGGGTTAGGGTATGAAGGAGTTTCCTTACATACAAAAAGAACTGTTTTAGTACATGGACATAGAAATGTGTTCCATTTACCACCACATGTACATGAAAATATCTACAATTTATGTAGCGATATCGAGTTTGGGGAGCCTTTACGGATTCTTGAAATTGAAAAAGGGGAAAAAGAAAATAAAGAGACTGTAAAACTTTACGAAAATACAGTGTTTAATCCAGACGCACATAGAAGACGTAAAGAAATGGAACAAATTGTTACTTCTACTGATAATTCTTTGTTAGAGGAATTAAATAACAGTAAGTTGGTAACGAAAAAGTCTTTATCAGACAACATTGTATCCTATAATTTTTCAAGAAACTGTTTTTATAAGAGAGAGTGGAACGAGCTTACCTGTACTGCAAGGGGTTTATTTGTTGATGTAGAGTCAGATAAGGTGGTTGCAAGGAGTTATAATAAGTTTTTTAACTGGGGTGAAGTGGAAAAAACTAAATCTAAAAATTTGGTAAATCTACTGAAATTTCCTGTTAAAGCGTATAAAAAAGAGAATGGATTCCTTGCCTTGATTTCTTATAATACTAAAACAGATGGGTTGTTGGTGTGTTCAAAATCCACAAATGAAGGTGTTTATGTTGAATATATTAAAGAACAAATCAACAATTTACCTAAAGAAAGTGTGGAAAAAATAATAAATTTTGTAAGAGAAAGTGATTGTACTTTAGTGTGTGAGTGTGTGGATGTAGTAAATGACCCTCATATTATTAAGTATGATAAGAGTGGTCTTTTCTTACTTGACATTGTGAAAAATGATTTAGTGTTTGAGAAACTTCCTTATGAAGACTTGGTTGAAAAGGGTAAAGAGTTAGGATTGCCTGTAAAAGAACTTTGTTTTACTTTTAATACGTTTGATGAACTTTACACATTTAAGAAAGCTCAAGATGTATCTTATGATATTAGGTATGAAGGATGGGTTTTTGAAGATGAAAATGGGTTCATGGTAAAATATAAAACAAGATTTTACGGGTTCTGGAAGTACATGAGAAAAGTAAAAGAAGATATTTTAAAAGGTAGAGCGCAGAAAAAGTATTTTGTTACAGAAGATGAAATTCGTGTATTTAACTTAATGAACTCTTTGTATGAGTCAGGTGAACTTGAAACTATGTCAATTATTGGTGTAGAAGATAGGTATTATAAACAGTAAAATTTATAAATTTTAAGACCATATCTGTATAAGGTATGGTCTTTTGTTATTTATTCGGTAAAATTCTGTAATATATAATACTGATAGGATAATCTATCTAAAGATAAATAAAAAATATACATTAAAAATGGGAGGTTTCCATGGAAGAGAAAGTTACACAAGCTACTACTGTTAATAGTGAAGCAGGTTCAAAAAAATCAAAATCAGACTATGAAGTTGTTGTAGAGTTACCATCAAAAGGTATTTTGTATAAGGAAGATAATATTCCTTCTACATTTTCTTTAAGGGGAATGAAAACAAGAGAAGAGAAAATTCTTTATGTTTCACAGGGTGGTGACGTTTTTAAACGTATTTTAAGGAATTGTATTGTTTCACCTGAAAATGTTGATATTAATAAGTTGATTGCAGCAGATGAGATGTTTCTTGTCTTACAGCTTAGAATGGTAACTTATGGGGATGAGTATAGGGTAGAAGCTACATGTCCATATTGTAAAAAGAAAAGTGTGTATAAATTAAAGTTGTCTGATTTTGAAATTCATTATTTAGATGATGATTTCAAAGAACCTATTGAATTTAAGTTACCACGTTCTGGGGATACTTTAGCAATTAGGTTGTTAAGAAATGAAGATTCAGAGTTTGTAGATAGGTTTGCAAAAAAACATGCAAAACAGTTTGGGTTAGACTATAGAGAAGTTCAATATGTAGCCAGAATGGCTAAATATATTAAAACTATAAACGGAGAACCTGTAGATTTCCATGACGCTTTAGCTTATGTTGATGATATGAGTTCTATGGATTCTGCAAAGTTTTGGACTGTAGTAGATAAAATTTTGGTAGGTGTTGATGATACGGCTACTGTAACTTGTAATGAGTGTGGAGAAGTATTTGATTTTCCATTACCTATAACAAAAGAATTTTTTCGCCCCACAGTTGAGTGAGTATAATACGGAAACAGAGAATTTAAGAGCTCGTGAAGTTCGTATGCTCTCTTTTAAAAATATTATGAGGGAACAGTTCCAATTAGCTTACTTTGGTAAAATTAGTTATGGCGACTCTAATACTATGTCAGTGTTAGAGCGTCATACTATGTATTCTATACTTGCTGAACAAAAGAAGGAAGAGAAAAAGGCACAAGAAGAGGCTATAAAAGCTTCTAAAGAAAAAAGTAAAAATTGGAAAAGAAGGTAATTAAATCCCTTGTAATTATAGGGAGGGTATAGAAATTGAGTAATGAAGATAAGAAAAAACAAAATAGAAAAGTAAATTATTCTAAAAAAGCTGAGGAATTAAAAAAGTTAGATAAGAAGAATTCTGCAGATTTAGCTCGTCATATTAGGAAAAGAGACGCTCTTTTAACTACTATGATTGATAAGCAGTATGACATGCTCCTTGAATTTTCTAAAAATGCTACTGAAGGTAGAAAAAAGGAAATTCAAAAGGAAATGTTAGACCGTCAGCAAAAAATGGAAGAAATGCTGAAGGAAGTCCAAAATACTTATGAAAAATATGAACATGTTGCAAATAATAGTACTAAAAAAGCTTTTGAAGCTATCCAAAAAACATCTGTTAATGGAGTAAATGTTTTATGGAAAGAAATGGATAAACGTTTTAAAGGTTTGTCTGATTTAGCAGATGACCTTTCAGATGATATAGCAGAATCTTTTACTCAAAAGTTTTCGGAAGCTGCAAGGGAAATAAGAGAGTTTGCCATGCAGTTAAATATTGATTCTATAGCTTCTTCATTAAGTGATAGTGTTGATAATTATGTTGAAACTATGAGGGATATTCGTAGAAGAACTGGGGATAACTTTAATGAAGAAGGGTTTCAAAGAACAGTTTCAGATATAGTAGATAGTACTGCAACTTATTCAAGAGCAGAGGCAGCAAGTTTAGTAAAAGATGTGATAGGGGCATCCTCTGTTAAAGATTCAAAATATTATAGACCCTATTTAGAGGAAATAGCTAATACAACAAAAGCTATGGGAGCCTCTTTTGAAGATATGCAAGATATTATGTTTATTGATATGGCCGTAACTGGCTCAAAAGATAAGGGTTCTTTTATGAGGTCTATTGATAATGTAGCATTTTCTCTTGCAATGAATCATGAATTAAATGTAAATGAACATGAGTTGTTACGTTCAATAAATGAAAATATACATGATATTTATGGATTATCAAAAGGGGATTCTAAAAGACAGATAGGGATGGTAAAATCTTTGTCAGCTATTGAATCAATACAACAAACTGTTTATAGTAAAGGCGCTTCTCATGCTGGGGAACAGTTACAAGAATGGATGAAAAAGTCTATGTATGAATTGTATGAGGATGAAAGCTTTGAACAGTTCAGGAATTTTACAGGAATTACTATGGATGATTTTTTAGCAGCAAGGGAAGACCCTGAAAAAATGGCAAATATTTATTTAGGGTATTCTAAATCTGCCGCTGAAGCTATGGAAAATGGTGATGCATATGCGCATACAATGGCACAAGCATTAGGTTTTACGGATTCTCAATTAATGGAGTTTGGTAAGAACAGTAAAGAAATTAGTGAAATAGCTAAGAATACTATTGAATCTTTGAAAAAAGAAACAAAAGGAAGTCTTGCAGCACATCAGGCAGGTAAAGGCTCAGGTATAGTTGAAAAGTTTTGGAATAAAGTTTCAGATAATTTTGTTGTTAGGGGGATATCCGATGTTTTTGCTAATTTTGATATGAAATTGGCAAACATGGCAAATGCAGCAATAGTTGCCTCTAAAGGTGCAGAATTGTGGCAAAGTTTTAAACAGTATAGGATTGATAATAAAACATTTTTTGATTCATTTAAAAAAGATGGGTTTTTCAAAGCTATTAAGGGTACTGAAAGATATCAGCAATCTATGGCTGATGGAATGGTCAAAACAGTAAAACAAAGTTCATTTTTTAAAAAGTTTTTTACAGGAGACTTTGGAAAATATGTATCAAAACCTATAGGAAGTACTTTAGGAAAACTCTTTAAAACAGATACTTATAAGGCATTATATAGGGGAATAGTTGATGGTTTTGGGGGTTTTTGGAATAAATTTGTTAGTAAGGGTATAGGTTCTAAATTATTTGGTGGAAATGGGTTGTTTAAAAATATTTTTAAAGGGGTAGGAAATGCTCTTGGAAAAATATTGCCAGGTTATACAGATATTATTAATTTTGGTAAAGCTATGGAAGGTGCTACTGGTAAAACAGCAGAAGTATTTGGAAAAAGTGTTAAACCTGTAGCCTCTTTTACAGATAAGATATTTAATTTCTTTAGTAAATTTTCTGGAGCTGCAAAGTTTTTAAAAGGTTTACCTATAATTTCTATGGCTATAGATAGTGTTTTTGGGTTATTTAAAACCACCGATTGGTTTGGGGAAGGTGCATCTATTGGAGATTATATTATATCCGGACTTACTTCCGCTATAGCTGGGTCTGGTGGTGGACTTGGAAATGACGGAATTTTCAGTGTTTTAATTGATGTTGTAGGAAATGGATTTAAAGGTGCAGCAGCAGGAGCAGTTTTTGGTCCTCATGGTGCAATAGCCGGAGCAGTTATTGGAGCTGTTACTGCCGCAATTGGTGGGGAAAGAATCGCAAAGGCAGTTGGGTGGTTAAAAGACAATATTTTAGAGTTACCATTTAAGTTTTTTGACGGGGTTTCCAGTGTATTTGGATATTTAAAAGAAACTACAACAGGGTGGATAGATACTATTGCAAACTTTTTAGCACATCCTTTTGATTCTTTGTTCGGTAAAAAAGAAAGTAAAACTGAAGAAGTTGTTAGTACTTTAAAAAGTGATGTTAGAAATGTAGAAAATGAAAATTTAGCTAAATCTTTAAAAAATGATTTAGGTTGGCAAGATGATGAAATAAAGGAATACTTACAAACAATAGCAAAAACTTCTTCTGAACAGTTAAAGGAAGAAAAAGATACTACAAAATTTGCATTTGATAATTTTAAAAAGACAGGGTTATTTGCAAAAAATAAGAAAGATTCTATTTTTGAAAAACTTAAAAAATCATTGTTTGGAGATAAAGAAACAGGCAGTACAGGTTTACTTGGAAGTATTAAGAATTCTGTTTCAAGTATAGGAAGTTCATCTGGTAGTGGGTTAGGAAGTATTGTAGGTAGTAATCCAGCGAAAGCATCTACTTCAAGTAATGAAAACCAAAGAAAGATTTGGAATTTCTTTAAAGAGAAGGGTATGTCTGAGGCAGGTATTGCAGGGTTAATGGGTAATTTACGTGCAGAATCTAATCTTGAATCTAATATAGTTGAGGGTGGAAGTCATGCAAATGAAATTACTTTGAATGGTAATACTGGGTATGGGTTAGCTCAGTGGACTTCATTAAATCGTCAACAAGGTTTATATGATTATGCAAAATCAAAAGGAACTTCTACTTCTGATTTAAATACTCAATTAGAATATTTGTGGCAAGAGCTGAATGGTAGTTATAAAAGTGTATTAAGTCGGTTAATGAATGCAACAAGTGTTCAAGAAGCTTCTAATGCAGTTTTACATGATTTTGAGAGTCCTTTTGACCAAAGTAAAGCCGTAGAGGATTTACGTGCAAGTTATGGGTTAGAAATTCAAAAAGAAAATGCCTCTTTAGCAAATTCTGTTGCAACTGGGAATACTGGTATTACAAGTTTACCTGGAACAAGTAATTCTTTTGTAGATAAACAAACTGAGTTAGATTCTTTAAAGGTCAATACTGTACCAGTAAGCACGATTCCAAATGTTTCTGATGTGAGTGATGATGTTAGTAAGGTAAGTAATGATATAGCTTATAGTAATCCGTCACTTGTACCAGAATCAAATAGTAAAGATGTTGTCGATACAATGAAGTGGCAGGTGTATAGGTTAGAAAGTAAATTAGATAAGCTAATCATGGTTATGTCAGGACAACAAAATAATAGAAGGGGTAACATTATACCTAATGGTCCTTCTGAAACAGATTTAGCATTTTCTTCTTTGTAAAATAGGTGGTTTAAATGGCTACAAATAATCAGAAAAAGGTAAGTAAGGAAGTTGAAAGTCCTGTTAATAAAATAAGTGGAGTTGGAAAGTCTGTTGGAATAGCACAGACTTTCCAACATACTGCTATGAACCCCTTACCTTCTAATTATATAGAGTGTTATATTAAAAATTTGTTAAATAATACTACAATTCAATTTGTTACGTTACCTGAAGATATAAGCGAGTCTTATAGTGGTGGTATAAATCCACAAGAAGTTTTAGGGCGTTCAGCACCATTTCTTACTTATAATAACAATGACGCAAGGTCGGTAAGTTACTCTATTAAACTTCATGAAGATGTTTGTCAAGATATGATGAAAGTTATAGATGAGTTAAAAAGGCTTGTGTATCCAAGATATACAGGTAGTGTAGTTGAACCACCTTACTGTTATGTTAAATTTGGTGATATGGTAAGTATGAAAGCAGTTGTCAACGATGTTAGTCTTGACTGGGGAGATTCTATACTTGAGGGAAGTAAACATTTTTCAAGATGTGATGTTAGTTTAAGTTTTACAGAATTCAGAAATATGAAATTACCTACAGTAGATTTAAATCCGTTTGAGGAGTAGTGATTGAAATGGTAACAAAACCATTAAAAATTATAAAGTCAACGTATCAAAGTGATGGTACTAATGCAGGAAGATTGTCAAGGTATCAAAATTTAAAATTAATAACAAATGAAGAAGGGGTTACTTATATAGAAAGTCCAGAAAAATTTACAATAAAGGAAACGAATGATGATAGCTTTTATTCTGTAGAGCCTGCTGTTGAGAATAGGTTAGACTTAATTTCTTACATGTTTTATAAAACTCCTTTATTATGGTGGGCTATTGCAATAGTAAATAATATACAGAATCCTATGGATTGTAAGGTAGGTTTAGTACTAAGAATACCTACTTTAGAGAGTATCAATAATTCCGGAGCAATGTAGTATGAATATTAATTTGTTTAGTTATAATCCTTTATATGGGTATATAGAATTAAATATTTTAGGAAAGAAATTATCAGATTTTGGAAATGATGTACCCGATTGCATTATGAGTTTAAATTTTAAAAGAATGTCACCGACAAAAGGGTATTCCGGAAGCACTTTTACTATTGAATTATATGATGATACTGCAGTTGAGATTGAATATATTCTTTCAGAAGCTATGATACAGAATAGCTCACATAAGGTTACTTGTACTGTAGGGTATGGATGGTCAAGTAGGGGAAAGAAAATTACAGGGTTTACTGTTAAAGGAATTATTACAAAGTATTCTTTAAATTTTGATGGTCCTTCAACCACTTTATCTATCGAAGGCTCTGTTGTAGGAAATGATAAGTTAGCAAAAATAGAGTCAGCAGAATTTAATCCAGATGTTTTCGGGGGTAACCCATCAAAAATTGTTAAAAAGATTTGTGAGGAAAAGGGTGTACCTATAGGCATAATAGAAGAAACAGAGCCTATAATGGATAAAGCTCAAGATAATAAACCAGCAACTTTTTTACAAAAAAGTCAGTCTGCTTTAGAGTTTATTAATAAAAATTTTGCTAATGCAAAATCTAAAAAAACAGGTAAAAATGGGTTTAATTTTTATGTAGGAAGAGATGGAAAAGCATATTTTGTTTCTACGGGAACATCTAATCTTGAAAATGTTAAATTGGTAGAAGCAAAAGAGAAAAAGACTTCTGGTGTATTGGATATAGGTAGTGTTATTAAATTAGATGATAATATTGGAAAAGCTTTTGAGAAGTTGAATAATTTAATGAGTTCTGCTAATAAGATTATGGGAACTGTAAATGAAGTAAGGGGGTTATTAAGTTCTCCTTCAGGTGGTTCCCATGATACAGGAAGTAAGAGTTCGACTTCTTCTACACAAGGAAATGTAATTTTAGTTGGTGGGACGTCTGTTAAAAATATAAAAGAAGCAGTACCAGAAAACGATAATTTAGTTTATGTTTATAAGGACGGGGCGAATTATTCTTGGCTTTCTAATAGTTTAGATACTATAAAACAGTATTGTAATATTGGGTCAAGGGTTTATTTTTTACTTGGAGATAAAGATATTCAAAATGCAAGTAAGTATGTAGATTTTTATAAGTCTTTAAGTAGTCTTGAAAAAGAAAAAGGTTGTCAGATTTATGCTGTTTCTGTTTTACCTGTTGATTCGAATAAATGTGACACAGTTTATAATAGTAATTTATTAAATTTTAATATAGAGTTGTCAAAAGGGTTAGTTTCAAGTGATGTAAAGTTTCTTGATTTATTCACTTATTATAGGAAAGAACTTGCAACAAGAGATACTAAATCAAACGGAATAGATTATAAAAATCAAATATATCAAGATGTTTTTAATAGAATTATAAATTATAATTTCACAAGTGAAGATAGTTATTATAAAAGTTTGTCTGCAACTCCAATAACAAAAGAACTATCTAATGTTGATAAGACTGCTGTTGCTTTATCTAATGTTAGTCAGGATAAGGCTATGGGTCTTGTTTCTGATATAGAAGGAATTTGTAACGGAAACGGAGATTATGTAAAAACAACAAAAGACTTACTTGGTATACTGGCTCCGAATAATACAAATGCTGCAAAAATAAGAAACTATGTAGATACGGCTTCTACCATAGTTAGTGCTTTGGGTAAAAATAATTCAAGTGTAGATTATAGTCAAATAAGTAGTTTAATCTCAAAATTAGATTTACCTAACGACGCTAAAAGAAGTGTCGATTTAGCAACAAATATAACAAAAATTTTAAATAACAGGGAAAGTATAAAAAGTGTAGGAGATAGTATAGGACTTGCAAAAGATTTAGCCGGTCTTTTTGTTGGGACTGGAGATGTTGAAAAATATCAAAAAACTGCTGAAAGTATTTTTAATGTAGTCGGTAAAGGGGTAAACGCTACAAGTAGTGATTATCTTTCATTGACTACAAGTTTAGCAGGTATCGTATCTCCTTCTATAGGAAATACTGTAACTAAATACGCTAATTTAGCTTCTAATGTTATAGGAATTATCAATAATGGAAAATGTGAGTTAGGGGACTGTGCGGGTATAGCTTCAGGGGTTATAAGTGCTATAAATCCTAATGTTGGACAAGATGTTAAAAAGTATGTTGATTTAGCTTCTAATGTTTCTAACGCTTTAAAGGGTGGTAGTATTTCTGATTATTCAAGTTTAGCCAGTAGTTTAGGTAGTTTGTCAGGAAATTCACAGGTAGGAAATTATGTTAAAGCAGCTCAAGATATTTGGGGTGTATTTAATAATGGTTCGTTAAAATCTGGAATGGACTTAGATAAATTTACTATGAATTTGGGTTCCTCTTTAAATACCGGAAATTTAACTAAATCAGACGTAGCAAAGAATGTGGAAAGTGCCTTAAAGGGTGTAGGGTCAGGAAATTTGTCACCAGCAAGTATTAGTAAGGGGGTTTCTGAAAATCTTTCTGATATGACAAGTGGTGGAGGTATTGGTGGAGCACTGAAGGGTAAAGAAAATTCTACAGATAAAGTAAATAGCACGAATAAAAAATTGTCAAATATTGTAAATAAAAATCAAAAGAAAGTTTCTGCATCCTATGAATATTATAGTGGAAATACAAAAGCAAGTATTGTTTTAAGTTTTTCACCTACTATAAAGTCTGTTCCATTAAGGGATAAAAATCAAGCAGGTACAGTTTATTCTATAGATGCTGTTAGAAATGAAATGATAGCGGTTACTGCAAATAATGATTTGTCAGAGTTTTTGGATGGATATAAAGAGGGAAGAAATTCTTTGATTATGGGTTTGTCCGCTTCTAATTTTAAAAAAATGAGTAATGAGGTTGCAGGGTTGTGGAACAGATATTATCCTCAAATTATAGAAGCGGATTTAGAGGTTATGGGTGATGTAGATGTAGATATTCAAACTTTTGTTAAGATAGCCGTTTATACAAAATATGGATTTTTACATCATACATCAGGGTATTATATAGTAAAAGAGGTTAATGATTCAGTAAGTGGTGGAAGTTTTACTACTTCTTTAAGTTTGCAAAAAAGTACAGATAAACTTGAAGATGGTGGGGGTAGTAAGAAAACAACACCTCAAGAGTCTGCACCGGCTCCAAGGGTCGAAGAGACTGGAAATAAGATAAAAGGAGAGCCAGAGGGTAGGTACTGGGTTAGACAGGGACCAGGGGTTACTTTGGAAGGTTGTCATGATAGGGTATTAAATGTTTTAGAAGCACTTGGAAAATGGTATTATGATAGAAATGGTGGGAAGTATAAATTAGTTGTAACTGCTGGAACTAATGGAAGTCATTCCTCTGGACAGTATTCTCATGCAAATGGTTGGAAGGTAGACGTAAATGACTGGGGAGGTCCTGAAGGAAATCCTGGAGGGTATTTAGTAGATAATGCAGCAGGTCAGTATGTAGAAGACTGGAGACCAGCATTTCGTGATTATGGTCATTCTTTAGGTTTAGGGATGGCTATTGAAGGTGACCATATTGATGTACAATTTGCAAATGGGTATGACTGGGTTGACGGAAATACTTATGGTCCAGTAAAGGTGTAATTATGCAAAAAGGATATAATGGAGAATTAAGAAATCCATCAGATGTTGGTGGCATTTATAGAGCAAGAGTTGAAAATAATAAAGACCCTTTACATCTTGGAAGGGTTCAAGTCAGAATACCTATGTTTCATGGTATGGGTATTGAAGATGGAATTTCAAATGACAGCCTTCCTTGGGCTGTCTTTTGTTCAAATAATGGAGCAGGTTATAACTATGGGTCTTTTATAGTTCCTGAAATAGGGGAATATGTGATGGTAGCTTTTGAAGATAACGACCCAGATAAACCTGTTTATATAGGTTCTGTGTATGGAAGTGGTTCTACCGTACAAAAAAATTATGGTTCAAAAGAAGTAAAAACTTGGAAGGGTACAATAGGAGCCAATGAAGTACCTATTGAATCTCAAAGAGATTTTCCAACACATAAAATGATTTATAAAAGTCCTTTTGGGTCTAAAATTTTTATGGACACAGCTGAGGAATCAGAATCTATTGTAGCAGAGGATAGTTTAGGACAAAGGTATATAATTAGTTCTTTTAATGGTGGGACATTTATTGAAATGTTGGGAACTGAAAATGTTTTGGTACATATAGAGAATGGGGTTGTTAAGGTAGGGTATAAAGATGGAAATGGCATAACAGTTACACCAAAAGATAATTATATTTTCGTGGATGCTGGGAATTCATCAATAAAACTTAATGATGACGGTACTGTAAATATATCAGCATCTAAAATGAATATAGGTACTTCAGGTGGGGTTAGTATAAATGCCGGAGGAGGGGTTAATGTAAGCTCCGGTAGTGTTGATGTAAATACGGGTTCTTTTAAAGTAAGTGCAGGTAGTATAAGAATGACGGCAGGCAGTATAAGAATAGTAGAAGGTTAAAAAGTTTGAAAAAGTTATATAGTTAGTAATATATAATGTTAGGTGATTATTATGGCTTATTATTACAATTTAGATTTTAAAGAAAAAGTTGTTGGGAGTGGGATGTCACTTAACAATACTTTTGTTTATGATAATAGAAGTGGAAAATATAAAAATAATGTCATATCTGGTGAAGATAAAATAAATGAAAGTTTGTACTCTATATTGTCTACAAGACTTGGTGAGAGAATGTTTCTTCCTGAGTTTGGTTCAAAATTACATCAAATTTTGTTTGAGCCGAATGACTTAATTAGAGCAGATTTGGCAAAGCTTTATATAAAAGATGCTATAGATAAATGGGAAAAAAGAATAGATTTAATTAGTGTAGAGTTAGAGGAAGTTGACTATGATACAAATACTTTACCTATTATAATTTATTATAGAATTACAAATAGTAATGTAACTGGTTCATATGTTTATCCTTTTAATTTAGGAAATAGTGGGGATATGGATATACATGAATTTTCATAATTTGGGGGTTGTTTTATGTTAGATACAAAAAATCTTTCTTATACCAATAGAGATGTAGCCTCCATAAGACGTGAGTTGATAGGGTTAGTTCCAGATTTAACAACAAAGTGGACTGATTTTAATGAATCTGACTTAGGAGTTACAATAGTAGAGTTAATTGCTGGTGCTCAGGATATGCAAAATTTTTATCTTGATTCACAAGCATTTGAAACTTATTTAGATACAGCAGTACAAGATAAAAATGTAAGGTCTTTACTACGTTCTATGAATTATCGTGTACCTTTAATGACTTCTGCAAGGGGAACTTTAAGAATTACGTTTGTGGATGATAGTTATAAAGAAGTAAATATCCCAAAATATACTGCAGTTCACTCAGGTAATGCTTCTTTTGATATTAAATATTCTGTTAATGATTCTGTAATACGTTCCGGAAATTTTGATTATATTGATGTCCCTATTGTTGAGGGAGAGTTACATACTGTTACTATGACAAAAAGTGATTTGTTAAATAATAAAAATAGTAACAATAATGTATCAAGGAGAATTTATTTAGGGTTTAAAAATGTAGCAGATAGGACTGTTTCTGTAGAACAGGATAATGAAATTTGGGAAGAATGTGATGATGCTTTATTAAAATTTGAAGGTGGTTTTTATTATTCTGTACATAAAGATTCAGAGGGTCAAGTTTATCTTTTAATGTCTGTTAATTTTCTTGAATTGATTCCAGAAAGTGGTTTTATAACAATTAGTTTTCTTACTTCTTCCGGAACTTATGGTGTAGTAGCTGAAAATGTATTAGATACTATAGATATAGTATTAGACGATGTTGTTAGGATATATAATACTACACAAACTTATGGCGCTACTGATGAGCCTAAGGGAGATGCTTTACAAGGTATGAAGTTACTTGCAAGACGGAAAGCAGTAACTATGGATAGGTATATTACATTAGATGATTATAAACAAGGTGTAGATGAAGAGCCTTGTATATTTCAGTCTGTAGTAAAGGATTGGAAATATCCAGAATTTGTAGACCAACCATATCTTGTAAAAATTTGGGCAGTAGATACTATGGGTAATAGTATAGGACAAGAGTATAAAAAAATTATTTTAGACAAACTCTATTCAAAATGTGATGCAGATATGACTATAGAGTTTTTAGATGTTGAAAATGTAGATTTTGATTTATCTGCCGATGTTATATTAAGTGTTAAAACAAATTCTGAAAAGGAAAAAGTAAAACAGGAAATTATAGACTATTTGAATAGAACTTATCGTCCAGAAAATATGTCTTTTGGGGAAAATATTTCTTACAGTGTTTTAACTTCAAGGATAAAAGCCGTTTCACCCTATGTGAAAGATGTTTTGGTTAATGTTCCTTCTGAGGATATAAGTGTAGGAAGTATACAGTTCCCAAAATTGAGAAGTGTGTATATAAGGGTAGTAGATAGATTTAAATAATAAGTAAGAGGGTACAGAAATGAATTCATTGTTAGAAGATATAAAAAGAAGTAAATATATAAATTTTGTGCCTGAATATTTAAGGGAAAATGAAAATTTCCTTGTATATTTTTATTTACTTACAAGAGAGTTCAATATAAATTTTGAAAATATTAAAAATTTTACAGATTTAATCAATAACGACAAAGTACCTATGAAGTTTTTGGAGTCTTTAGGGGCTTATATGAATTATAGGTATTTACCAAATGCTTCTGATGAGTTTAATAGAGAATTATCTATGAGAATGAATACGATTTGGGAGCAACGAGGTACAAAACATGCTATAATTATGGCAGGAACTCATGGGTGGAATCCAGGATGGGTTGGTGGAGATATTTTCATTCCTGGGTACCAAATCTCTAATGATTACGCTGTATTAATTAAGCCAAGAGACTTTATTTTTAGACATAGTATATCAAAGTTTTCTGGGTATCATGTTTTTCCTAATGGTAGTTTATATAGAGATGGAATCTTTTTATTACAAGTACCTTATTTTACAGATGAAGTTAGAAGAAGAGTTTATGATGTTACACAGGCCGGGATAAAATATTTGTTTGAGGTAGCTGTTAATTTTTATCCAAATCCAGATATTGACCCATTAGATTTGGGACAGTGGAATGAGTTATCTTTCTTTAAAAGGTTACGTCCTTGGCCTTTAACAAGTAAAGAAAAAGAAAAATGGAATTCTGATACTGATATTGATTTTACTTATACTATAGATATGGGTATAAAAGAACAACGATTAGATGTTTTAATACATAGTGTTGGTAGAAATGGGAAAAGGTATCATTCTGGACCTTATAAAGTTGTTTTTGATAGTACTATTGAGTCAAGTCTTGGAGCTTCTTCTTTACCTTTACAGTTTTTATATAGAAAGTTTAAAATTTCAAATAATGAATCAGAGTTTGATGTTCCAAAATTACCAAAAACTGATAGTGGGTTAGATTGTATTGGTAGTACTGTAAATTCAGAAGAAAGGGTAGAGGGAATAAAGTCTATATATGATGAATTTTCTTCAAAAAGAAGTGCAAATGGGTTGATGAGTGGTTACTCAGATGATTTGTCACAAAAGTTTTCTGAAGAAACTTATCATGATGACGTTACAAAAGAAGAGAAACAAGATGATAATTACGTTATATCTGGTACAGGGGAGTATTTAGATAACAAAGAAAAGAAGGGTTATTACTCTATTATACATGATATTAGAGACCATTCAGCAGAGGTAGAATTAGATAGAGAGGTAAGATTAACTGCAGTTAGAAGTTGTTTTTCTTCTGCAAGAAGTTCACATGGAAAAATGAGTGGACTAATAGTTGGTTGTATAGATAATTTAGTTAGGTGTTATGATATAATGCCAGATGATGTTTATCGAAATGTCGATGAATTAATTGAGTTAACTCCAGATGATGATATAAATAGTTTTTATGCTACAGATTTTGAGTACAGTAATAGTCACTATTCTTATTATAATCAGTAAAGTGGTTTGGTATATATAAATTTAGGATAGATTTATATTATAAAGGAGATTTAATATGGCGATTTGTACATTGAAAGCTCATGTTTCAAGAGCTATTGATTTTTTTAAAAAAGACTCAATGTATTTTGCAATAGCAAAACCTACAACATGGAGCGAGTTAGACTTGGGAGAGGAATTTGATTCAAATCAAGATTACGAAGGTGTCCCACCAGTTCCTAAAAATACGGATGAGTTGATAGATATTATAGGGTTTAAAAAGGTAGAATTTAGGGCAATTGTTATACAAGATGACAGTGGAACACTTGAATATAGAAATACAAAATGGAAAGTTGTTAATGTGGCAGATGCACCTGACTTGGGTGCTAGATGGGTGTATGTGTCAACATACTTAAATTATGATGAATTACCAATAGATAGACCTTATAGACAAGTAGGGGTTTTTACAGAATTAGTACCAAAACCCGAAATACCTGCAGGACAGTATGTACTTACTCCAGAGCAGGTTGGTGATATGGGACTTCTTGAAGTAATTGATAATCGAAAACCTGTTTATAGAGATACAGATGTGAGAGAACATATTAAACTTATATTAGAGTTTTAACTGGAGGTTGTAAATGGAAAATTATAATTACGATCCGTATTATGACAGATATAGTGGAAATACTACACACAGAGAGAATGGATATACAAAGTTATTAGCTCACCCTGGAAGAGCAGAGCAAGCAGCTGAGTTTAATGAAATTCAGTCTATTCAGAGAGATTACCTGGAAAGACTGGGAAATTCTATGTATCGTGATGGATATATCGTATCTGGGTGTGAGATTAATATACAAGATAATTATGTAACTATATCGAATGGGTCAATATTCTTGGAAGGTTTAGTTAGAAATGTATATGAAGAATCATTACCTATCACTAAAGTAGGTACAGAGGTAGTTTTAGCCCGTATTGAGACTGAAATTGTAACACATTTACAAGACCCTACTTTAAGAGACCCTGCTCAGGGAGCAGAAAATTATAATATGGCAGGGGCAGATAGAGAAAAGCAGGTTGTTGTATTGTCTGTAGTTAGTGTAGATATTGAAGATGAAGATAGTTTAGAAAATTTGAATGGTACAGTAATTTATACATTAAAAGATGGAAATTTGTTAAGAGAGAAAGAAACAGATAATTATTCTTTTATTACTGATACCTTAGCAGAGAGAACTTATGATGAAAATGGTAATTACAAGGTAGAAGGGTTGATTTTACAAAGTGTTCTTGAGGACGAAGGTGAGTATGTAAGATTAAATATTTCAGATGGTAAGGCATATGTTAGGGGGTATCAAATATCAAAACCTAACATGTCAAGTGTTTTAGTTAAAAAATCAGTAGATACAAGATACATTAGAAGTGAATCTAAGTATTATGTCGCAAGTACAAAAAAATATCAGTTATCAAATGGTCCTATAAAAACTGTTACTGATTTTACTACTACTGTACTTGTTACTGGAGAATCACATTATAGGTCTAATATTAGGGGTGGTTCAGAAAATTTAAATTTTACACCTGTTCAGGAGATTGTATCTGTTTACACGAGAAATGCATCTGGTAACAAGGATGTTATTTATCAGGAGTTGAGAGATTATAAACTTACAGGAAATACAGTTGATTGGTCATTGGTTGGTGATGATGCAATAGAGCCTACTCCTGGTACTACTTATTATGTAGATTATAAGTATAATTATATGATGGAGGAAGGTACTGACTACTCTATAGAAAATGATGGAGAGAATGGTTATATAGTTTTATTAGATAATGGAGAAAAACCAGTAGTAAACTCATTAATGTATTTTAATTATACATATGTGTTGTATAGAAGGGATTTAATTTTATTAGATTTGTATGGGAATTTGTCTGTTTTAGAAGGACAACCAGATGGGTACAATGACTTAATTACACCTTATAATGGGTCTTCCGATTATATTGAGTTAGGGTATGTAAATGTATTCCCGACTACAAATGTATTAAACTCTGATGAAAATTCTCTTGGAGAAGTTGTAAGCTATGGTGGTATTAGATTTACACAGGAAAATTTTGCCACTATGTTAAAGAGAATAAATATGTTAGAGGATTCTGTAGCTCAGTTGGATATGGAAAGAGCTATTGAGGATGGTGAAGATGTAACTTATTTAAACGGGTATTTTACAGATAATTTTGATTCAATTAATAAATCAGATTTATCCTATAATAGTCAATCTTTGGGAATATCCTTTGACGCATGTATAGATTTTGATGAAGAGGCACTAACCTTACCTACAGATGTTTCAGATAATGTTATGGTAATAAATAACAGTTCTTCTGATGCATATAATTTATATGGGGAAGTTGTTTCAGCGCCTTATACAGAGGTAGCAGCCATAAAACAAACTATAGCAACTGGAACAATGTTAGTAAATCCTTATGCATCTTATGGCCCTATGTGTCAGGTAGCTTTAAGTCCTTCTATAGATAACTGGGTAGATACGAATACAATTAAAGTAAATAATACAATAGAAAATAAAACTTATACTACACAAACAAAAGTTTATAGTCATGGGTGGTGGAGTAGAAGTGCTACAAATAATTTAAGAAATTATATGGGTACAGAAACTAAAACTACTACAACATATCAGGGAACTTCAAAATCTACCTCTACTTCTAAATCCGTTGCAACTACTGTTCTTGAATATATGAGACAGAGAGAGGTTAATTTTACTGGTTCTGCTTTTGATAGGGGAGCAACTAATATAAGGGGAACGTTTAACGGAAAACCTGTAAGTTTAGTTAAGAGGGGCTCTACCCTTCAGGGTACACCTTATACAGTTGGTGGTGTACAGTATGGTACAATTTCTGATTATGGAAATAATGGGTATATAGAAGGAAAGTTTACTGTACCTGCAAAAGTTCCATGTGGAAAAGCAGAATTTGTGTTGTCTTATACAAATAGTTTAGGTGAAGAACATTCTGGTAAAGCAGTTTATACAGCAAGTGGTACTTTATTGACTACTACTGTTACAAATACTACTACTATTACACAAAGATATAAAGTTTTAGTAGAAGTAGATAATTTGTATAGAAATGACCCGTTAGCTCAGTCCTTTATTATGTCAAGAACTAATGACTGTGCATTAACTAAGATAGGGGTTTATTTTGCTACAAAATCTTCAACAAGACCCGTTATTGTACAAGTAAGAAATATGGTAAATGGGTATCCTGGAGAGAGAGTTTATGCAGAAGTTTCTGTAAATTCTGAAGACATTAATATTCCTTCAAATGCAAATAATCCTGTAGTTACTGAAATTGTTTTAAATCAGCCTGTATATTGTAAAGCAGATACTTATTACTGTTTTGTAATTCTGTCTGATAGTAATGATTATTCTGTTTATATTGCAAAAATGGGTAAAAATCTGTTAGGTAAGTCTTATGCCTTAACTTATAATCCTTATGAGACTGGTGTTTTATTCAGTTCTTCTAATGCGTCAACATGGACAGCTCATCAAGACTCAGATATGAAGTTTGTATTATATAAGTCTTTGTATACCGGTGGTGGTGAGATTGTGTTTAATGATATATCAACGGATATAGACATTACCGGTTTAATGTTAGATGCAGCTTATGAAGTTGATGGTGGTAGCACTGAAGATAGTTCCTCTGATAAAACAGGAATAACATGGTTTTACAGATTTTCTAAGTTAGCAACTGGTGGTGGTGATTTAGTTACAGACTGGTTACCTATAGATACTTTGGTTTATAGAGATTTACAAAGTATCGCAAAAACAATTTCTTTAAAAGCTGTAATTAAAACAGACTATAATACTTCACCATTTATTGATAGGGGAAGAGTAAGTATACGTTCATTTACAGATGCAAAAACAGGTACATATATCAGTAAACATTTAATGAGTTCTGATTTTGAAGAACCTTATCAAGCTATGAAGATTTCTTATCTTGCATCACTTCCTCAAAATTCTTATCATGATGTGTATTATATGGATGAGGAAAATGGAAGTTGGATAAAATTAGAAACAAATGATACACTTGTAGGAGATGGTTCCCCTGATAAGGTAGTAACTGTAAGTGTGACAAAGTATGACGAGTACTATTACAAGTATACATGGTATATAAATCGAATAGATAAAGTTGTACAAGACCCTACAAGTAGTGGAGCAGATTTCTTTAAACTTAGAATAGATTTGGGAACTACTGTAAGATACAATAGACCTAAAGTTAAACAATTAGCAGTTATATTTAAGAATATAATATAGTTTAAGGGGGTTGTTTATATGCCAATTAGGAAACAGAAAAAGTTTGGTACTTTTTTTAAAAGAACTGAATCTGAAAAACAAATATCAAAACTTTCTAAAAATTATGAAAATACTCAAAATTCTTTAGAAGAAGCTATGGAAATGATTAGAAGGTTATCAGAAGAAATAGAAACTTTAAAAGGAAAAGAAGAAAATCAAGAAGAGAGTCAAGGGGAAAGTCAAAGATAGTTTATTTTAGAGGTGTACAAATGAGACTTGTGAAGAGGTACGAAAAAGATATTGACTGGAATATAGGTTGTTTGTTTGCACATGATGATTTTGTGTTGAAAGTTTTAGGGGTTTGTCAGGAGATTGGAACAGACCCGAAAATATTAAATGTTTTCGGGTCAATTCCTTGTATTTTTCAGGGGGGAAGGGTTCCACCAAGAACAGCCACTTTATTAGACTCTCTTGATATTTTAAGTAGGTATAATGAGTTAGGTGTTGGGTGTAGATTAACTTTCTCCAACCCTAATGTTAGAGAAGAAGATTTATCTGATAATGTATCCAACGAACTATTAAGTCATTTAAATAAAAGTAGTGGAAATGGGGTAATTGTTACCTCTGATTTATTAGCAAAATATATTAAAGAAAAATATAGTAGTTTACAAGTTATATCCTCACAAGTTAAGCCGTCAGTAGAGGTTGGTTTGGGAAACGATACTGTAGAGTACTATAATAATTTGTTTGATTTGTATGATATGGTTGTAGTGAATCCTATGAAGGTTCATGATGTAAAATTTTTAAAAGAAATTAAGTATCCTGAAAAAGTAGAATTTATTGCAAATCATAAATGTTTACCTAATTGCCCAATGGCAGGAAATCATTATAAAACTGTAGCAGAGTTATGTATGAAAATGTTAATACAGGCAGATACTGAAAAAACGGAAAAAAGGTTAGATGATATAATGTCATGGTGCCTTAAAACAAGACAAAAATATCCGTTTGCCGGAACTTCTCTTTCTTTTAATGATATTTGTTATCTTTCTAAAAATGGTTTTACACATTTTAAATTAGAGGGTAGGGATAATGACGGTAGTGTGTTTATAAGGGATATGGGTGATTATATATTTAATCATGAGTTTTTTACAAGGTTAGCCTTTAGTATTTTGGGTAATCCTGTTTAGTATATAGGGGTATTTTATTATGTCAGATGTAGTTACAAGTATAGAAAATCCAGATGGGGAAACTTTGTGGGCTCCAAATGATTTTGGAACATACTCTATTGAAAAGATTGAAGTAATATCTAAAATACTGCAAAATATGTTAAAAGAGCTTGTTGTTACAGTAAAGGTTGACCAGTCTGGTGATGATAATACTTTTTATACAAAAGAAGAATCTAATGAGTATTTTTTGAGAAAGACAGATTATCGTTCATTAGCACTTGATACAATAAATGATTTAGTACAAAGTAATGTTGATAATGATGTTATTGTAAGTGTTAATAGTTTTAATCAGATGATTAACGCAGTTAATTTTCTTTCAAGAATATGCTTTGATTTAACTTATGAACAGTTAAAAGTGTCTGGAGAGGAATTGACTTTTGTACCATTTCATACTGAAATAAATAATTTATCAGCTAGAGTATCCTCTTTTGATACAAATATGGATAGGTTGTTGTATACTGTTTATCAAACAAATGCAAATAATTCCATTGATTATACAAAAGTTAATTTTGTAAGATTGTCAGATTTAGAGGGGTATGTTACTACATCTGCTATAAGCGATATAAGAACAAGTCAAGCTGATTTGATTGATAGAGTTAGAATTGTGGAGAGTGGTAAACAAGATAAGGCAACTACTTTATCAGGTTATGGTATTACAGATTCTTACACAAAAACGGAAGCAGATAACAAATTTGCTGAAAAATCAACTACACTTTCAGGATACGGAATTACTAACGCTTATACAAAAACAGAATCGAATAACAGGTTTGCTGATAAGTCTACGACATTGTCAGGGTATGGGATTACAGACGCTTATACGAAGTCAGAAGTAAATTCTGTGATAGATTCGTCAGGTGTAACTGTAGGTACTGTATCTACATATGCTGGGAGTACAGTACCAAGTGGCTATCTACCTTGTGATGGTTCAGATGTAAGTAGGGAGACATACTCAGATTTGTTTTCTGTTATAGGAACGTTACATGGAAGTGGGAATGGTAGCACAACGTTCAATGTCCCTAATATACCTCCTTTAGCAACAAATGTAATATATATGATTAAAGTGTAGAATAGTGTAAATATGTTTAATTAGACATATATTTACTTTTTTGAGGTAAAATGGTATGGAAATACAAGAATTTCAAAAAGTGACAGGGAAAGGATACAATTTTAAACAGGTTTTTCAGATTTATGATAATCAGTTTGAGATATTAAGGGATTTTTTACTTACGCTAGGCGATAAGTATATAGTAGAAAATATTGAGCCAAGTATAAGCAGTGAAATTAGACTTAGAAATAAGTATTCAAGTGGACAGTTATTTCTTTATTTTAATAATGTGTTACAGTGGAAGGATATAGATTATGAAGAATTGTCACCTAATACTTTACATATATTTTTTGAAAGAAAGGTTACAGATGATGTAAAGGTTGTGATAATAAAATCAAATGTAATGCAGTCAAGTATAGATTCTTATGTACAAAAACTTAGTAATATGGTTAGTACCTCTGAAGAATCTTATAATAAGGCTCAGTTAATACTTAATACATTAAATGAATTTTGGGAAGCTCTTGAGCAGAGAAGAAAATTATATACCGAAGATGATGTTGAAGCTGTAGTATCGATAGCAAACGATGCAAGGACTGATGCAAGTAACGCATTAAGGTCTGTTTCTGGAATAGAAAATTGTTTGAAATGGAAAAGTATTTAGTTTTAGGGGGTAACTTTATATGAGTAAGGTACCTTTTTCAATGGTAGATAATAGAACAATAGATAATTCTGGACAAATAGTTACACTTGAAAGAACTATGAATGGTAATATTCCTGATGGGTTGATGTATTTATTTTCCGGAGGAAATTATACTAAACAAAAGGTTTTGGACGCTATTGAGTATCTTATTAACTCCGGAGGGGGTTCATTTTTTATACCAGAAAATGGAAATATAAAAAGAACAAAAATAGAAGTATATAAAGACTTTGGTGTTTTTCATACAAGGTTTATTTATTATGATTTTAGGTATCCTTCAAATTTTCAAGCAAGACCTTATTTAGATACAGAATGGGAAGCAGGGGATATGGTAGTAAATCAGAATTTGTCTGTAGATTCTGATAGTCTTGTGTGGGTATGTATTTCAAATGGTATTCCTGGGTTGTGGGTACGAAATTCAAATGATGGGTCTGTAATTTGTATGGATATAGAAGTTCATGGATTATCACCTTCAAATAAGTATACTGGGTATGATTATGTTTATAGGTATGATTTAGGACTATGTACACCAAATTATTATGCATACTCACATACAGTAGATTGGAAGTATGAATATTTAGTGGAGACTGGTAATGGCTATGTAGATTTCTTTTTTACACATAATTTTGATAATACTATTGTAGTTTCTTTAGCTTTGTTTACGACGAGAATACCAGCAGGGGGTTCTTAATAAAATGAGTAGTATATATCAAGGAACAACACCTATAATTAAGATTAAGCTGAGTGAGGATTATCCAGAACATCTTATTCAGGATGTGGAATGTATTTGTATAAATATTGTACAAGGAAGTTCTTTTATATCTAAATCTTTGGAGGATTTAGAATTAAATTTAGAGGAGAATTGTTTTGAGTTAAGGTTGTCAGAGGATGAAACTTATAGATTCTCTGCAACTGTTTTTAATATACAAGTTTATTATAAAATGATAGGGTCAGATGATATTTTTAGTGAGCCTGTATTGCCAGTAAGGGTTATACCCTCATTAGTAAATAAACATAGTGAAAATGTTAGAAACTGGTTTGATGATAGGGAGGGTTATATATGGCAACTGATGAAAATGCAGTAAATGAAATGGTCAGTTTTTATAAAGGTACAAGGGCAGAGTATGAATTAAAAAAGGAATCAGGAAATTTAGACCCTAATGGGTTATATTTTACTACAGATGAGGAAACAGGAAAATGTTGCTTGTTTATAGGGGAAGATAAGTTTTCTGATGTAAAATCTGGATGGGAAGATAGTTTTATTTTATCAAATGAGGGTGTTTTACAACAAATTTCTAAAGATTCTACGAATTATGAAGAAAATTTTAATAATAGTTTAGAATCTATTGATTTGCAAGAGGCCGATGAAAATACTATTTTAGAGAATGCAAAGACTTTTAAATATCTTTACTGTTATGACCGTATTCAGGATATGGTAGAAGCAACTTATTTAATGGCTGGAATGACTGCTTTGGTTAAAGGTGGAGATTATATAAATGATGGAAATCCTGGTATTTTTCATATAAGACATAGGAAACAAGATGATAATGAACCTACATATGCTTTAGGGTCTATAGGGGTTAGTGATAGAACAATTATTTTTCTTAATAATGGAAATGTAGCTGAGTTAGTGTATAAATATATAAGTAATGTAGGGAATGGGATAGCAGAGAGAGCAGAGCAGGCAGCAGAGAGAGCAGAGCAGGCAAGTGATAGAGCTGTTAGAGCCGCTGATAAAATACTTGGAATAGGTGGTCAACAACAAAGTAATTATAATTCAGTACCGATAGGTACGATAATCATGTGGGCTTCTTCTAATGACCCGTTAGATGGTGGTACATGGTTTGACTGTGATGGCAGAGTATTTAGTAGGTATGCTTATCCTACTTTATATACTGTTTTGGGTTCAGAAATACTTCCTGATTTAAGGGGTTTGTTTCCAAGATGTCAAGGTTCACAAAGTTTAGATGTTACAATAGATGGGGTATCAAGTTCACAAACTTTTGATGCTGGGCAGGTAGGGTCTAAAAAATCTGATTCTATGAGAAGTATAACTGGAAGCATTAGTAATAGTAGTGGATATGGTGTAGTACACTCATTTTTAACAGGAGAATCTATTACTTGTGAAGGCTCTTTAGTTTTAAATAATTCAAATATAAATACCGGATTAAGTAATTTTGAGAATAATGGCCATTCTTATAATATTGATATAGATACATCAAAACAGGTACCAACTGATGAAGAGATTAGACCGGCATCTATTTCATTGAGATTTTTAATTAAAGCTTTATAAATTAGTAGAGGTATATTATGCTTACACATGTTTCTGGTTATGATGTTACAACTGATAGTATAAGGTCAAAAACAGTAAAAGATAGTTATGTAAGAATAAATGCAGGTTTTTTGTTTGATTCTTTTACTACAATAAATAATACTCTAACTGTTGATAATTCTCATGATTCTTATTTATTAAAAAATTCTGATTCTGATATTACAGTAATTATATTAGACTCCGTAAATAATTTTTCAAGTGACGGTGTATCCTCCATAAGAAGAATTTTTGTTACTTGTGACTCTATTGAATCATTAAGTAACAGAACTCTAACTTTTGTGATACCTGATGATTTTATCTCAGTAGGGAATAGGGATTTAGAGAAAACATTATGTCATGGTAGTATACAAGTATTTATAGTAGATATTGTGAATAATGTTGTAAGTATACATGAAGATATAGGTAGTCATTTTGATTTGGATGAGGATGGAAATTTAATACCTTTATCAGATAGAAGTTTATATCCAAGAAATAATGGAAATAAAACAATAGGTGGAGAATCTAAAAGGTGGTTAAGTGGGTATTTTAATTCATTAGATGTAGCTAACAATTTTTGTAGGTCACCTATAAATTCTTTACAACGTAATACAAGATATTCTTTGGGAGATATAGTAACATGTTCAGAATTGAATTCAAGACTTTATTTAGAGTGTTCTACTTCAGGTACAACAGGAAACAGTTTACCAAATTTATCTGAAGTAATAGCCGGGGATAGTGTAACTGATGGAGAAGCTGTTTGGTCTGTTAAGACTATTGTATTAAGTAATTCAGAAGCAAATGGTATTGCTATTGGTAGAAATTCTGTTGCAAGGTATGGTGACAATAATATTTCAATAGGTAATACATCTCTTACAGAACAAGGTCAGTATAATATTGCAATTGGTTCTAATTCTACTGCTCGGAATGGTTCTACTATTTCAATTGGTAAGGAAGCTATAACGGGTGGAGCAGAAACGATTGCTCTTGGAGTAAATGCTTCAGCCACTGGTTCACAAACTATAGCAATTGGTAAAAATGCTGTTGCAGATGCTTCTGATATGGTAGTTATTGGTAAAGGTGCTGTTGCAAATATGGGTGCTTATGGTGTTGCAATTGGTACAGAAGCTATTGCTAATTCAGGACCATCTATTGCAATTGGTAAAAGTGCTTCAGCTACTGCTGGTGGAGACATTGTTGCGATTGGTACAAACGCTAAAGCAAGTTATACTTCTAATATCGCTATTGGTAGTAATGCAGATTCTTCTATTTCTATGATTAATAATAGTATTGCATTAGGTTCAAATTCAGTTGCAAAAGACTCTAATGTATTATCTCTTGGTAAAGATGCTATTGGGACACAAGGACAGGATGATTATGTTGCCGAAATAACCCGTAAGATTCAACATGTTACGGATGGTGTAGCCAATAGTGATGCAGTTACTGTTAGACAATTAAATGGAATGTTAGTATCACCCGCATTTACTGGAACACCTACTGCACCGACAGCTTCGTATGGAACTAATAATACACAAATAGCAACTACAGAGTTTGTACAAGGAGCTGTTAGTGGGTTAGTTGATAGCGCTCCACAAACATTAGATACATTAAACGAATTGGCCGAAGCTTTAGGAGATGACCCTAATTTTGCAACAACTATTGCAACTCAAATTGGTGGTAAAGCCGATGCTATACATAGCCACGATGTAGCTACAACATCGACTGCTGGATTTATGTCCGCAGCAGATAAAACAAAGCTTGACGGTATTTCCAGTGATAATATCACAGCATTTACACAGAGTGAAATCTATACGATGTTTGGTATTCCAATGCCTGTAACCGTTACAATTGAACAATCTGAACATCAAACGATTCATGTTGCTGTTGACGGAACGGATCACACAGAGACATTTACAGCATCAATTGGGGCTGAATATACAGTTACGGTTATACCCGATATAGGATATACAGCTGGTACGGTAACTAATGTAAGTGGAACCTTAGCCGAAGATATAACGATATCAGCTACAGAAGCTATTTTGCAAACGTTTATATTAACATTGGCCGCGACCGAAAATCAAACGATTACGTTAACTTATACTGAACCTAATGAAGAAGCAGTAACTGTAACTTCTACCAATACGGCACAAGAAATCACTGTTGGTTACGGTACAACATGGACAGCATCTATTACTGCAGATACTGGATATACTGCTGGAATACTATCTGCTGCTTCCGGTACTGTTACAGAAGCTATAACTGTATCTGCTACAGAAGCTGTTGCACTAATAAAATCATTCAATTTAGCTAGTTATGCTGAAAATAATATAGCTGATTATCAAAATGCTACCGCTCTATCACAGTCCAACATAGAAGAACTTACAAATATTGCACCAGAATCTGATGCGCGTAAAGGTTTTAGAAATTGCAGAAAGCTAGTTTCATTAAACAATGTAGAACAAACTTGGGATATGTCTAACGTAACCAGGCTAGATAATCTATTTGATGATTGTCGGGCATTAACAACATTAAATATATCTAATTGGGATACTTCTAATGTAACTAATATGAATACCATATTTGATGATTGTCAGGCATTAACAACATTAAATATATCTAATTGGAATACTTCTAAAGTAACCGATATGAGTTTTATAGTTGCCAGCTGCAGTGCTTTAACAACATTAGATTTGTCTAACTGGAATACTTCTAATGTAACTAATTTTAACCAGACATTTAAAGGTTGCTCTAATTTAACAACATTAGATTTGTCTAATTGGGATACCACCAAGGCAAGCATTATGTCGTTTATGTTTTTAAATAGCAATGCTTTACAATATTTAATTATAGGTTCACCTACGTTTAAATTCCCATTAACTTCTGATCCTAATTTAAATACTACTTGTAAGATACTTGTTCCACAAGCTTTAATTTCTACTTACCAAGCAGCTGAAAATTGGTCTGACCATGCTTCTCAGTTTGAGCCTATAGAAAATTATACAATAACCAGGTCTAACGGGCAAGTAACCGTTACCCCTAACGATTAATATATAAGGAGCGAGTAAAAGATATTATGAAAATATTAGACACTATTGGTGTAACAACATTAATTAATATTATAAAGAATAATTTTGCAAAATCAAATTCACCAACGCTGACCGGTACGCCGACTGCACCTACTGCTACCGCTGGAACTAATAACACTCAAATTGCTACTACTGCTTTCGTACAAAATGCAGTAAGTAATACTGTTGGGGGTATATCAACAGGGGTACAAAGTGTGGGGACTGGTTCATCTGATGGTACAATTAGTGTTGATGGTAGTGATGTTGCAGTTAAAGGATTAAAATCAGCAGCATATACTGAGAGTAATGATTATGCTCCAACATCTCATAATCAAACATCAAATACTATTAATGCTATGACAGGGTATGTTAAAGCAAGTTCTGTAACAGCAATAGGTACATCTGATACTTTAAATCAAGCCATAGGTAAATTAGAAAAAGCATTAGATGGTTTAAATGGCAAGGTTGAGACTTCTTTAGTAGGTAATCAAGCTAGTAAAATTCCACAATATTCTTCTGAAGGGCATTTAGTTCTTCCAAGTGGTATAGAAATTTGGTAATGTTTATAATGTTATAGGTATAGTTAAACCATTCCAATATAAAAATGGAATGGTTTTTTGTTATTTTGGTAATATTGAAGTATTATAAATAATTATAGTTATAGTAATAGATTAGTTTAAGTAATAGATATATAGATATGTGGTAAGAAGCAAGGAGAGTTAGAAATGTCAAATAATGTATTCCCTATGAAGGATGTATCAACAAGAGATGGTCAAAGTGAAATATCAGAATCTATTTTAAGGTTAGGAAACAAGTTAGTACCTAATATTCCTCAATTAACTGTAATTGAACAGTATGCTTTAGATTCAGCCACACAAGCCTATTTAGCAAAGAAAGATAGAGAAAGAGCTGAAAGTTCAGCACAGTTTATAACTATTACGGCAAATGAAGTTTCTGATATTAAAGATAGTTTATTACAGATGTATGATGAGGGTATTTCTAATGGAAATATAGTAGCACCTGTTGTTGATAATACTCTTACAGAAAGTGGTAAAGCAGCTGATTCTAAAGAAGTTGGAAATACTAATTCTTTTATATTAAATAGGATAAATGATTTGGTAGTACAAAGAAAAAATAGATTAGATTATTTATCTTATAGAAGAGTTGAAGGTAAAAGGTTTGTTAATTATTATGTAGATGATGAGAATTTTACTGTTTCTGATTGGATTTATATAGGAGATTTGAGAGAATTTTATGTAGCTTTTATAGCAGTTGTTGCTTGGGGAGATGTTAATAGAAGACCTTTAAGGTGTATAGAACTTAATAAGTGGTCTTTACAAATTTCAAAAATTATTGTACCAAGCGACGCAAAGTATGTAAAACTTTCCTATCAAACATCTTATAAAGAGAGAGCCAAGTTGGGAACTAATTTTTCTGATGTAAATGATGTAGTTGATTATAATGAATATAGCCTAAGTAGATTAAATTTAGTACCAAGAAATTTTAACGATGTATTGGTAAATCAAACTTTTGATTCAGTTGAAGTAAATGGTAATCAGTCTGTAAATGCAGGAACTTTAAATAGTGATAGTTTGCCTAAATTATATTCTGTATTTGTAAGCGATGGTGAGAATGTAATAGTAACAATAGATTTAAATAAGAATGTTTGGGTGAGAAATTTATCAAGTGAAAATCTTACTGTAGATGTTTCGATTAATTATATACCGTAATTTGTTTAAATAATGAGGAGAATTATCATGGTTGAAAATCAAGGGGTAGTTAAAGATTTAGCAAATAGAGAAGGACAACAAGAGATAGCAAAAGCTATATCAAGTTTTGGTTCGATGAGAAATGTAATTCGTTCTGAATCAGCAGCTGTTGTATCAGAGAGAATGTCAAATCGTTCATACTATTATGCTTGTGAGGCAGAGAGATTCGCAGATATAGCCTCAAGATTGTCTGAACAAGCAGCTGAAAGAGCAGCAGATAGGGTAATCGAGCTTATATCAGAGGGAGCGTCTGATATATATGGTTTTGCGACTGTAGAACAGTTAAATCAGAAATTGTCTTTGTCGGGTGGTAGAATGACAGGACCTATAGTTTTACCAAGTGGGATTGAGATATTTTAGTATTTACAAGTCAAAAAAGGTGATTTACGAATATGGCTTCATTACATGTTAGAGAAGATGGAATTATATATGAATGTTCGATTTATGATACATTAAAGGAAGCTACTCCTGGTGTATCTGGTGGTTCATTTTGGCCTGTATTTGATGATAATGGTGATGTAAAGTTTTTAGGACTTTGGCCTGCGTCTAATACATCAGGTGGGAATCATTCACCCTTAAAAATTAGAAAAAATGGAATAACATATTGGGTTGAAA